>ERZ1047985.26-NODE-26-length-135105-cov-11.038215_pt1 | contig 135105 bp, 119 predicted proteins | sample MGYA00383097_ERZ1047985 | MGnify/ENA primary metagenome ERZ1047985 (study PRJEB29581, sample SAMEA5548367) | metagenome | biome: marine; feature: coastal; material: water | depth 50 m | study: Short-term variability in the microbial, nano- and picoplankton...
AGCAAAGGTAAATGGTCGTAGCGGTGTGATGTAGGTAGCTTGCCTTTTTTTGTACAATCAACTTAAATCTTGAAAGCTATAGCGAATCAAGATTTTTTAGTTTATTGTATTCTCATGAAGATGGGAATCTCATAATTATTATTGTATTTTTAAGCATTAAATATTTCAATTATTATGTCTAAAGTTGTTTTAATAACAGGAGGTTCTTCAGGTATTGGTAAATCTGTAGGTGAGTTTTTAAGTGAAAAAGGATTTATAGTTTATGGAACGAGTAGAAGCCCTGAAAAGTATAAACAAAGTAAGTTCCCAATTCTTGCTTTAGATGTAAAGGATGAAGCCACTATTTCTAAAACAGTCAATACCATTATTGATAAAGAAGGTCAATTAGATGTTGTTATAAATAATGCTGGAGCAGGAATAACAGGCCCCATTGAAGAAACCCCAAACGCTGAAATTAAAAACAATTTTGACACTAATTTTTTCGGACCAATAAATGTTGTTAAAGCAGTATTGCCTCAAATGCGTAAACAGCACGCTGGCTTAATAATAAACATTACATCTATTGCTGGTTATATGGGATTACCATACAGAGGTATTTATAGTGCTAGCAAAGGTGCTTTAGAGCTTTTAACAGAAGCTTTTAGAATGGAAATAAAAGACTTCAACATAAAAATGACTAACATTGCCCCTGGAGATTTTGCAACCAATATTGCTGCTGGGAGATATCATGCGCCGCTACTTGACGATTCACCATATAAAAAGCCATATGGAGATACTTTAGATTTAATGAATACTCACGTTGATAATGGCAGTGATCCTGATATGATGGCAAAATCGGTTTACAGAATTATAAACACTCCAAATCCAAAAGGGCATTATAAAGTAGGGGAGTTTATGCAGAAATTCTCTATTGTTTTAAAGCGAATTCTTCCTGATAAGGTTTATGAAAAACTTTTGATGAAGCATTACAAGTTGTAATTTACTTATTTATTAAACCAAGAAGTTGTTCTTCAAAATGAGTTGAAAAAATATTGGTGTTACTGTTTGTTATTTTTGTATTCTTATCAACAAGTACCGTTTTTGTCATAGGATAAACAGCAAAGATATCTAAAGCCTCTTCCGGGTTTTTAAACTTAAATTCATTCGTTTTATTGAACCCATGGCCTTCCAATAGTCTTTTAGATTTCTCTAAACCATAATTATCTATATTAATAACAATAAACTTTACTTCTGGGTATTTTGCTTTTAGTTCTTTTAGTTTATAATGACTTTCCTTAAAATGTTTATAATAAGTATGAGACCAGAAACTTAAAACCGTTGGCGAATCTATAAGAGCACTAATTTTAAGCACATCTTCATTATAACTTACTACATTAATTTGTGGCAGTTTTATGCCCTCTTTCATGCTGTTAACTGAATTTGTATAACGTACCATCAACTCTTTACCTTTTTCACTTTCACTTTTGCCTAAAAAAGACTTCAAGAGTGCATTGTTGCTTTCCTCATTTTTATTTTTTGATAGATAACCCATGGCGAAATGATATAATAAATCATCTTTAACCTTTGGGTTGGTAATTAAACTATCAATAAGCTTTAGTCTATCTAAATTATAACACAATGAATTTCTATCAAAACAAGCATTATTGTCGTGTTTATCATGAGTTTTAAGCGTTAAGTTACTCAAATTATACCTTAAGAACTTATTATAATTATGGTGATTACTTAAAAAACCATCATTATAATCAATAGCTTTTCTGTAATTGTAAAAATCTTCAGGTAACGATTTTAAAATAGCAGCTTTATTTTTTCCGTAATGCACAAATGGATAAACTTCTTTACTAGAAAAAAAGGAATAATCAATATTTGCTTTTGCTATTTTTAAGAATAAAGGGGACGGATCATATTTATTACTAAAATTTTCTAATGCTGTCACTTTTGAAGCATTTAAAGAATCTACACGTTTTTGAAATGTAATACCGTCAAGCTGACAAAGTTCAACAATGTATTTTTCTTCCTGCTCGCTTTGTAAATACTCATTGATAAAATAATTATTTTTTTTATCTCCGTTTCCACTATAAACTAGCGATTCATCAAAATCTAAAGTGTTTAATCTAAATAATAAGCTATCCTTAGGTTCTAATAATATAAGTTGAAATTCACCACCGTGTCTAAACGTGTACAAACCTTCATTTAACTCATCAATTTTGTATAGAAATCTGTTTCTACCATCTAACTTAACCGTATCAAGAATTACTTCGTTTTTAGACAAAACAATGTAATTGGTATTCGGGTTAATTATCTCACCACCGAGGTAAGCATAATCAATAGTAACCTCGTTACTATCTTTTTTACAACCGATGATTGTTAAAAGAATACATATCAAAGTAAAGTATAACTTCATAAATCCTTTCCGAGTCATTTATACCTACAAAAATATAGCTTGTATTTATAAAGTCATGTTAATGCGTTGTTAAATATTTACTAAACAAATACACCCATAACAGCTTTAAATACTTAAAAATAGACTCATTATATTTCATGTTCAAAAACTTATTATTTTTATTTATCACATGTAGCATCCATATCACTACTTCTGCTAATAAGTAAATTATTAGTTATAGATGTTTCGTATAACCAATGGATTTTTTTTACTTTTGCAAAAATTAAATATTCTCTATGTTATCAGTATCAAATCTTTCTGTTCAGTTCGGTAAACGTGTTCTTTTCGATGAAGTTAATACCTCTTTTAATAATGGTAATTGTTATGGTATTATTGGAGCAAATGGGTCTGGAAAATCTACATTTTTAAAAATTATTTCTGGAAAACAAGATCCAACTTCAGGCCATGTGTCTTTAGAGTCTGGGAAGCGTATGTCTGTTTTAGAACAAAATCATAATTTATATGATGCCCATACGGTTTTAGAAACGATTTTAATGGGAAACAAACCATTACATAAGATAAAAACTGAAATTGATGCGCTTTATGCTGATTATACAGATGAGAATGCTGAAAAAATAGGAGAACTTCAAGTTAAGTTTGAAGAAATGGATGGATGGAATGCAGATAGTAATGCAGCTTCAATGTTATCGAATTTGGGTATTAAGGAAGAGTTTCATTATACTTTGATGGCCGATTTGGATGGTAAACAAAAAGTACGTGTGCTATTGGCACAGGCATTATTTGGAAATCCCGATGTGTTAATTATGGATGAGCCTACCAACGATTTAGATTATGAAACTATCTCGTGGTTGGAAAACTTCTTAGCAAACTATGATAATTGTGTTATTGTTGTGTCTCACGATAGACACTTTTTAGACGCAGTTTGTACACACATATCAGATATTGACTTCGGGAAAATAAATCACTTTTCTGGTAACTATACCTTTTGGTATGAGTCTTCGCAATTAGCGGCAAGACAGCATGCTCAACAAAATAAAAAGGCAGAAGACAAGAAAAAAGAATTAGAAGAATTTATTCGTCGTTTTTCTGCTAACGTTGCAAAAAGTAAACAAGCAACCAGTAGAAAGAAAATGATTGAAAAACTGAATATTGGGGATATTAGACGAACTAGTCGTCGTTATCCTGCTATTATTTTTGAACGCGAAAGAGAAGCAGGAGATCAAATTTTAAATATTGAAGGATTATCAGCTTCTACTGAGGGTGAAACGTTATTTAAAAATATTGATTTGAACCTGGCTAAAGGGGATAAAGTGGTTGTGTTTTCAAGAGATTCTAGAGCTACTACCGCCTTTTATGAAATATTAAATAATAAAGAAAAAGCTGATTCTGGTAAATTTATGTGGGGTGTTACAACAACGCAATCCTATTTACCACTAGACAATAGTGAATTTTTTAATAATGAGTTAACGTTAATAGATTGGTTACGCCAATGGGCAACTACAGAGGAAGAGCGTGAAGAAGTTAATATTCGAGGGTTTTTAGGTAAAATGATTTTTAGTGGAGAAGAGGCTTTTAAAAAATCATCAGTATTATCAGGAGGAGAGAAAGTGAGGTGTATGCTATCTCGAATGATGATGATGAGGGCAAATGTGTTACAATTAGATGAGCCAACAAATCATTTAGATTTAGAGAGTATTACGGCATTTAATAATTCGCTTAAAAACTTTAAAGGCACTATTTTATTTACTACACATGACCATGAATTTGCACAGACTGTGGCGAATAGAGTCGTAGAATTAACTCCACGTGGTGTTATAGACCGATACACTACGTTCGATGAATATATGCAAGACAAAAAAATTAAGGAATTACGCGATAAAATGTACGCCGTAACCACTTAATCAAGATTGTAATTCTGAAGTAATATTTTCAACTGCTAAAACCGCCTTATCAAGTTCGTCTTTATGGACGAAAACTTGTTTAAGTATTGAATTGGAAGAGCCAAAAATAGGAATAAGTCCAGAATCGGTTTGATCTTTTACTACGGGAATTATGTTTTCTTTTTTTAAATCAGAAATTATACGTTGTGCAATAATAATATCACCAGTAAATACTTTAATGTAGTTTGACATAGCTTTAAGTTTTAAAGGTTGTATACTAAAGATACAAAATTTTTGAATACAAAATAAAGCATAAAACAGAAAAACCTTTCAAATTATAAAACTTGAAAGGTGGCTTGTATTATTAAAATTAAAAATTTACCTCAATTCAGCTCCGAGCTGTTTCTCAAAGTTATTTTGAAGCTTATTCATAATCTTATCAATTTGTTTGTCGGTAAGGGTTTTGTTTTCGTCTTGTAGTGTAAAACTAACCGCATAACTTTTTTTGCCTTTTGGTAAGTTTTTACCCTGGTAAACATCAAATAAATTGACGTTTCTCAATAGTGATTTTTCGCTTTGTTTCGCTATTTTATAGATAGATTCAAAAGTTACATTATCATCTATAAGTAAAGCAAAATCTCGACGAACTTCAGGATATTTTGGGATTGTTTTAAACTTAATGTTATTATGCTTAATAACCTCTAACATGGTATCCCACTTAAAATCTGCATAAACAATTTCTTGGGTAATATCAAAATGTTTTAATATTGGTTTCTTTACTAAACCAAAATCTACTAGTTTGTTTTTTCCTAATCCAAAACTTAAGCCTTCAGCGAACAAATCACTTTTAATTGGAGATTCATTATATCTTGTAATGCCTAAACGTTCAAGTATAGAAACAATAATTCCTTTCATTAGGAAAAAATCTGTTTTCTTATTTGTTCTATGCCAATTTTCAGAAGTTTCATTTCCCGTTAAAAAAACGGATAAATGCTTGAATTCTTCCCGTTTGTCATCAAAACCATGATACGTTTTGCCAAATTCAAATAATTTTAAATCAGCACGTTTTCTGTTGATATTAAACGATACAGATTCTAAACCAGAAAATAATAACGATTGCCTCAATACCGACAAGTCATTACTTAAAGGATTAAGCATTGTGATATTGTGCTCTTCCTTTAATTGTTCACTTAGAGCAATATAATTTGGAGTTGTTAGTGAGTTAGAAAGTATTTCAAAAAAACCTTGAGAAGCCAATTGATTTCCGACAATGTTTTGAATTTTATAATCTTCAAAACGAGTAGCAGAAGATATGGATGCGTTAAGTTTTTCTGACGTTTTTATGTTGTTATATCCGTAAACTCTAAGTATCTCCTCAATAACATCTGCCTCGCGCTGAACATCATTTCTATACGCTGGAACGGTTAATCCTAAACCAGTTTCTGTAACATTATTTACTTTTATATCTAAAGAGCTTAAGATACGTTTGATAGTTTCTTTAGGAATTTCTTCACCTATTAATTTTTCAGCATTTTCAAAGCTTAAACGAACTTCAAAATCCTTAATCTTATTTGGATAAATATCAATAATGTCACTCGTTATTTCACCACCAGCAATCTCTTGAATTAATAAGGCAGCTCGTTTTAAAGCATATTCACAAATATTTGGATCTATACCACGCTCGAATCTAAAAGAAGCATCTGTATTTAGACCATGGCGTTTAGCCGATTTTCTGATACTTACAGGATTAAAGTAAGCGCTTTCTAAGAAAATACTTGTGGTGCTTTCTGTAACACCCGAATCAATGCCTCCAAAAACTCCAGCAATACACATGGGCTTTTTATTATCACAAATCATTAAATCATCCTCATGTAATTCGCGTTCAATACCATCTAAAGTGATAAATTTTGTTCCAGCCTTTAAAGTTTTAACTTCAATTTTATTACCTGAAACTTTTACAGCATCAAAAGCATGTAAAGGTTGTCCCAAATCATGTAACACATAATTCGTCGCATCTACAATATTATTTATTGGACTTAAACCAATAGCTTTTAAACGATGTTGCAACCAAGCAGGTGACTCAGCAACTTTTAATCCAGAAATTGTGACACCACAATAACGTGGTGCTAAATCTTTATTTATAACATCAACATCAATTTTTAAAGTACGATTTTCAATATTAAACGCACTTACAGAAGGTGTAATTAATTCTAAATTCACATCTTTTTGCACTAAACCAGCCTTCAAATCACGTGCAGTTCCTAAGTGACTCATGGCATCTGCTCGGTTAGGTGTTAAACCGATTTCAAAAACATGATCGTTCTCAATGTCAAAAATATCAGCGGCAAATGTGCCAACTTTAATTTTAGCATCTAAAACTAGAATGCCATCGTGAGAATTACCTAAGCCTAATTCATCCTCGGCACAAATCATACCGTGGCTTTCCTCACCTCTAATCTTTCCTTTTTTAATAGTCCAAGATTCTCCCTCTTCAGTATATAAAGTAGTTCCAATAGTTGCTACAGGTACTTTTTGTCCAGCTGCTACATTAGGAGCACCACAAACGATTTGTAAAGGAGCGTCACCACCAACATTAACCGTTGTTAATTTAAGTTTATCAGCATTTGGATGTTTAACGCAAGTTAGTACCTCACCAACAATTATACCTTCTAAACCACCTTTAACCGATTGGTAGGTTTCTAAACCTTCAACTTCAAGTCCTAAATCTGTAAGTAATTCGCTGGTTTGTTCTGGTGTCCAATCTGTTTTTAGAAACTGTTTTAACCAGTTATATGAAATCTTCATAAATCAATATCCTATTTGAACTGGCAAAGATAAAATATTGCAGCTAGCATTCAAATAAAGCCTCGTATTTTGTTAGTATATTGCTGTGATTTCGATTATTAGATTTTAAATTCATTTTATGAAGCACATCATTATTATAATATTAGCGATTTTAATGTTTTCTTGTAAAGAAAAAACGAATACGAGGACACTTGAAAATGGTAGATATAGAGCAGAATTAAAAGTTAATGATAGTTTGAATTTGTCTCTCAATTTTGAAGTTATTTCTGAAAACGAATTACACGTTTTTAATGCCGAAGAAGTGATTGAAGTTAAAGCAATTGAATACAAAAATGATTCAGTTTACGTGCAAATGCCAGTTTTTGAAGGGTTTATTGTTGCTAAAATTGAAGACGAAAGCTTAAATGGACGTTTTGTAAAGCCAAGTTTAAATCGAGTTATGGAATTCAAGGCAGAAAGGGGTAATGACAGATTTGATACTGTTGAAGAACCAGATTCAAATATTTCTGGAAACTGGGAAACCGTATTTAGTCCAAATTCTGAAGATGATAAATATATAGCCAAAGGTATTTTTAAGCAAAACGGAAATAAGGTTACTGGAACGTTCAGAACTACAACAGGAGATTACAGATATTTAGAAGGTGTGTTGAATGGTAATCAATTGCAATTATCCACTTTTGATGGCGCTCATGCCTTTTTATTTAATGCAGAAGTAAAAGATAGTACTATGACAGGTATGTTCTACTCGGGCAATCATTGGAAAGAACCTTTTACCGCAAAGCGAAATGATACTTTTAAATTACCAGATGCGAATCAATTAACCTATTTAAAAGAAGGGTTTGGTTCTGTTGCATTTTCTTTTCCAGATGAAAAAGGAAACATGGTTTCTCTAAATGATGATAGATTTAAAGATAAAGTGGTATTAATCCAAATTATGGGAACGTGGTGCCCAAATTGTTTGGATGAAAGTAAATACTATTCGGAATTTTATAAAAACAACAAAGACCAGGATTTAGAAATTGTTGCTTTAGCTTTTGAGTATGTAAAAACTCCAGAAAAAGCCTTTAATAATATCAAACGCTTAAAACAAAATGTAGGCATTGAATATCCTGTGTTACTAGCACAATACGGTTCATCAAGTAAAGTGAAAGCTAATGAAAAGTTACCTATGCTTAATCATGTGTTATCGTATCCAACCACTATTTTTATTGATAAAAAAGGTGACGTTAGAAAGATACATACTGGTTTTAATGGGCCTGCCACTGGTGAAAAGTATGTAGAGTTTAAAAAGGAATTCGAAGGGTTTGTTGGAGAATTGTTGAAGAAATAAATTTTAGAATGATTAGAATAATGCGCTTATAAAGTATTTTAATTTTTTATGTTCGGTACTAAAAGAAGGTAATCGTATTTTTTTTAAAGATCAAGGCTCAACTTATGAATTAGAATTGAAGTATAACCAAATTACAAGTCTTCTAACATCAAATTAAAGTCATATTGTAAATCTTCGTGCAGTTTATCAATAGTCTTTTTGGCTAAAAGTATTTGCCTATGGTACATATTTACTAATTGTGTACTTCTATTTATACTAGGTTTAAAATGTTTTAACTTTTCACAAAAGTAGATTAGTAGTTCTACTTCGGTTTCTTTTTTTTGTGAGTAACGTATAAACTTTTTAACATTCCGTAATATTTTGCGAACACTTTTTCTAATATAAAAATAGCTATTGGTGTTAATCAATTCAAACTCATCATCCATATAGCTTTTTACACTTTCTATATAGCCAGATTCATTATGAGATTCGAATAGTAAATAGGTGAGAAGCTCTTTGTTTTCTTTTTTAAATCTGGACAAGCGAAGGCATAATTCTGCTAATTCACTAGAAGATAGATGCTTTAATTCTTTTTTTATAGTAACTACAGAAACAGCTTTCATGAACTTGTTTTGATTAATCTATAAATATAAAAAAACCGTCACTGTGGTAATGGTTTAAAAGATTATATTTTAAAATCGAGTTATCTCAATTTAGGAAAGTTATTAGGATTCAATTCGTGCATCACATCATAAATAGTTTCATAAATATCTTCTGCTGATGGCTTAGAGAAATAGTCTCCATCATTTCCATAAGCGGGTCTATGAACTTTGGCAGTTAAGGTTTTTGGTGCGCTATCTAAATATTGAAATCCGTTTTGTTCGTTTAAAATCTTGTCTAAAATATAGGCAGAAGCACCACCAGGAACATCTTCGTCAATAATCATGACTCTATTGGTTTTAGCAATACTTTTTACAATATCATGACTCAAATCAAAAGGCATTAAGGATTGCACATCAATAACTTCGGCATCAATACCAACAGCCATTAAATCTTTTGCAGTTTGTTCAACAATCCGTAGTGTAGAGCCATAAGAAATTAAAGTAATATCAGTACCTTCTTTTATTGTTTCTACAACTCCAATTGGCGTTTTAAGAGCGCCTAGATTATTAGGCATTTTTTCTTTAAGTCTGTAGCCATTTAAACATTCTACAATTATAGCTGGGTCATCACCAAGTAAAAGGGTATTGTAAAAGCCAGCAGCCTTAGTCATGTTTCTTGGTACTAATAAATTAACACCTTTTACTAAATTTAAAACACCACCCATTTGAGATCCAGAATGCCATATCCCTTCCAGTCTATGACCACGCGTTCTGATAATTAAAGGTGCTTTTTGCTTTCCTTTTGTTCTGTAGTGTAATGTGGATAAATCATCACTAATTATTTGTATTGCATACAATATATAGTCTAAATATTGAATTTCTGCAATAGGTCTTAAACCACGCATAGCCATACCAATACCTTGACCAATAATAGTTGCTTCTCTAATGCCGGTATCTGCTACACGAAGCTCTCCATATTTTTCTTGTAAGCCTTCTAATCCTTGGTTAACATCTCCAATATTACCTGTATCTTCACCAAACACTAGGACTTCTGGATGACTATTTAAAATAGCATCAAAATTATCACGAAGGATGATTCTGCCATCTACTTGTTCAGCATCGTCGTCGTAAGCTGGTTTTATTTCATTGATTTTGGTATTGGACCGTTGTGATTCAGAATATAGATGCGAACTGAACTTAGGTTGCGCATATTCAAAAATGGAATCAATCCAATTACTTAATGTTTTTTTCGCAGGAAAGGACTCTTCAACAGTAAATCTTAGAGCTTTTCTAGCGTGAGATAAAAGGTCTTTTCTAGTTGGTTCATCAATATTAGCTATACTATCTTTTAATTTTGAGATAAAAACACCATTAATACTATTAGCTTCAACTTGCTTTAAAATTGAAATTAATTCTTGATGTTCTTTTTTTATAGGTCTTAAAAATGTGTTCCATGCATTTTTTCTCGCTTCTCTTACATCTCTTTTTGCTGTTCTTTCAATTTCAACAAGAGCTTCATTTGTGGCAATACCACTTTCTAAAATCCATTCTCGTAATTTAACATTACAATCATTTTTGGCTTCCCATTCTAATCGTTCAGGTGTTTTGTAGCGTTCATGCGAACCAGAAGTTGAGTGTCCTTGTGGTTGTGTAAGTTCTTGTACATGTATTAAAACAGGAACATGCTCTTCTCGAGCAATAGTTGCAGCTTCTTGATAGGTTTCAATAAGATTAGCATAGTCCCAACCTTTTACACGTAAAATCTCGTAGCCTTTATGGTCTTTGTCTCTTTGAAATCCTTTTAATATTTCTGAGATATTTTCTTTAGTTGTTTGATGTTTAGCATGAACAGAAATACCATATTCGTCATCCCAAACGCTAATCACCATAGGCACTTGTAAAACTCCCGCAGCATTTATAGTTTCAAAAAACAACCCTTCACTAGTACTTGCGTTACCGATAGTGCCCCAAGCGACTTCATTGCCTTTTATTGAAAAATTTGTAGTGTTTATATCTCCAACTTCTCGGTAGATTTTTGATGCTTGTGCTAAGCCTAATAGACGAGGCATTTGTCCAGCAGTAGGCGAAATGTCTGCACTAGAATTGTATTGTTTACTCAGATCTTTCCAACTACCATTATCATTCAAACTATGTGTTGCAAAATGACCTCCCATTTGACGACCAGCAGACATAGGTTCTAATTCTATATTTGTATCAGCGTATAAACCAGCAAAGAATTGTTCAGGAGTAAGTTCTCCAATAGCCATCATAAATGTCTGGTCTCTGTAGTATCCAGATCTCCAATCACCTTTCATAAAAGCTTTTGCCCAAGCTAATTGTGGAACCTCTTTACCGTCGCCAAAAATTCCAAATTTTGCTTTACCTGTTAATACCTCACGCCGGCCAACTAAACTACATTCGCGACTAACCATAGCAGTTTTATAGTCATTTATAACTTCTGCTTTAAAATCTTCGAATGATAAATTGTTTTTCAAGTTGATTATGGGTTGCATAGGTTCATGCTTTAGTTCGGCAAAAGTAGTGAAAAACCCTCTTTTTTGCAATTAATATCTATGTTAAAATAATATGTTATCCGTAAAGAAAATACAATTTTTAATATGTATTTTATGAATTATATAATTTTAAAAACAGTTAAGTAGTAATAATATAAATTTTAGAACCAACGCCTTCTAAAAAGGCCTAAAAGAACTTGGGGGTCTGCAGTGAATTTAAATCGTATTTTTTGGTCGTAATTAGGTTGTCCAATTTCCCAGCCTAAATTGGAATATATTGGTAAATAAATTTCGAAATAATCAGTAACTAAATTTATTCGAACTCCAGAATCATAAACAAAATGAGCCGAATCAAATTTGTTTTTAACCAATCCCATGTCTCCATAAGCCAGTATATATTTCCAAAGTGTCGTGCTCATATTTATTGTAGTAATCCATTGATTCGCAAACGGGGTTTCCAATTTTGATTTAAATCCACCTTCAGCAGTAATGTATTGTTGGCTAAAAATACCAGAGGCTTCCGAACGTCCTAAGTAGTTGTAATCAAACAAGTAATCTGTTGGTCTGTCTAGTGCAAAACTAAAATAGTTTGAATTGATATCTGTTTTGTTTTTTAAGAAAGCTCCAGCAAATGCTCGAATATTTATTTGTCTGTTACTCTCAAAGAGGCGTCTATATTCATAATTAAAAGATACTTTACTAAAATCTTGTCCAGCCTGAAAATCGGTATACCATTTCTTATAGTTAATTAGATTGTCATTTGAATTAACATATCTGATATTAAATACACTATAATTTGGTTCTGTGGTAGTTAAAATATTACTATCATCCCGATCTCTTTGAATATTGACATGTCTTATGCTCAACCAATGTTTTTTGTTGGACCTAAAATCATTATTTTGTCTAAATCGAAATTGGATAGATGGCGTTATTTGTCTTACAAATAAGTTTTCGGCATAAGAATTATAACCGCCTACAATGCCATAATGAATCGCATATAAATTTTTGTTTTGTATGTCATGCGATTTAAATATTGATGCCGAACCAGTTAAGGATCTTGATTTAAAAGAATATCGAGGTGCAATTTTGTAGTTAAAAAGCTTTCTTAAAACTGTTTTGTTGTAAATTTTAGCACCTGCTGTAAACCCGTCGTAAATATTATTAAATTCAACAATAGGCATAAAAAAGACTTGATTGTAGTTTGGGTCTTCAATGTCTTGGAAAAACCTAAACTGAAAAGGTTTATTGTTAAAAAAGAAACCCTTTAATGATTTCCAATTATCTCTTAAATTAAATTCTGGGATGGTGTTTTCGTAATTTAACACTAATTTATTTGCATCTAATCTTGGTATTTTAATAGTTTTGCTACCGTTTACGTTTTGTACCCAAGTTTTTGATACGATACTATCATTATGTAGGGCATATAAAGAAACTGGCATCTTATTTACTTCTTTATTTTTTATAGTAAGCGTTATTGAATCTTTGGTCTTTTTTACTTTCCGTATTTTGAAGTCAATTTTACTTCTTGTAGTTAAATAATCTTCAAAAAACCAATCAATATTTTTATCAGTTTTAGAGGTAATATAGTTCTCAAAATCGGTGACTGTTGTTGGGATTAATTTCTTTTGTTTTAAGAATGATTCAATACTATTTTCAACGATATTTTGATTTACAAAATCATCTAAATATTTTAATCCAACACCAGCTTTGTACTTATTCGCTATATTTTTGTTGAATTTTAACAAAGAATCTTTCGCCATGGTTAAAGGTTGATCTCTGTTTGTTCTCGCCATGAGCATAAAAGCCAAAACATATTTATCATTAAATTTCATGTCTGCAGCATGAAATGATCGAACGCCCCAAAAACCAGCAATAGTGCCTAGGAATTTCATGTTTGGATAGTGCTCATCTACATAATTCATTAAATAATAAATCTGAATCCCATCTAAAAGCCATTGCTCTTTTCTCGGGTTAATCAAAAGTGTGTTTTCAAGATAATTATGTAAAGCAACTTTTAAAATTTTTAATTCGTACTGAAAGTGATTTGGATAGGGCTTAACAAAACTTGGCAAAAAATTAAGACCATATAGCGGATCTTTATCATAATCAATTTGAGTCAGGAGCAACTTTTTATGTGGGTATTGTCCGAAATTTTTAAATATGAAATCTGTAACTTTTTCTGTGATTAATATTTTGTCAATCACCTCAAGACCTTCATCATTTATATCTGAAATAATAGAATAGTTATCTGTTTGTAAAGTTTTAAAACTAGAATTTTTGCTAAAAAAAAGTTTGCTATTGATTCTATCTTTACCGTAAAGATTAACTTTTTGATTATCGGTTAGTTGTTCAGGTTTACTTGAGTTTAGTTCTGATGTTAATGCGTAGCCATTTGGATATTCAATCTCTAAATTAATCTCTGATTTTGGAATGAATAAATCATCTAAATTTTTATTGCTATAATAGTGCCACTCGCCATTATAAATTGCTGGAGTGATATACCAATATCTTAAGTTAACGTGACCTTCATCAGTAATACCATATTTAGTAAATTTAGCATTGGGTATTTTTACTAAATAGTCTAAATGAATGGTATAAGTTGCATTTGGTTTTAAAGGTTCTTTTAGTTCTACCTTCAGTATATCAATTTGATTCTTTAATTGTTCAAAGACTAAATTCTCACCATTTTGTTTTATAGAAGCTATTACGGAATATCCTCTGTCTTCATTTTTTGCTAAATGAAAATCATTTTTGTATTCATCAGCTATTCTAATTGCTAGTGGTGTTTTTTTTGTTGAATAACTATTATTCCAATCGTTTAAATAAATGGTATGTAAAACTGCATCCGTCGTATTTTGAAATTGGATGGTTTGAGAGATTTTTATTTCCCTATTTTCTATATCAAAAGCAGCCTTTAGATCGATTTTATTCTGACCAAAGGTTGAGAAGCAGATTGCGAAGAAAATAAGACAGTAAAGAAAGCGAATTCTCAATTTTCAATAGCATTAACGGTTAATGATTTCATTTAAGGCGTTGTAATATAACAAATATATGATGGCTTGTAATTTGATTCTAGAGTAATTATACAAGCATAATTATGTCCAGAATAAAAAAGTTAAAGCCTTAAAAATTTGGGCTTAATTCAGAGTTTTTATAAAAGGAATCAAGTATAGCAATGACTTCTTCCTCGGTATCAACCAAATGGATAAGATCTAAATCTTTCGGACTTATATTTCCAAAACTATCTAAAAGTGTCTTTTTCACCCATTCCATTAGTCCTTCCCAGAAATCTGTTCCAACTAATATTATAGGGAACTTACCAATTTTATGAGTTTGAATAAGGGTTATCGCTTCAAAAAGTTCATCTAAAGTTCCAAAACCACCAGGCATAACCACGAAGCCTTGAGAATATTTAACAAACATTACTTTTCTAACAAAAAAGTAATCAAAATCTAAGCTTTTATCGTTGTCAATGTAAGGATTGTCGTGCTGTTCAAAAGGTAAATCAATATTTAAACCAACGGAGGTTCCTCCGGCTAAATGTGCGCCTTTATTTCCAGCTTCCATAATTCCTGGCCCACCACCAGTAATTACACCATAACCAGCGTCAACAATACTTTTTGCGATATTCTCTGATAGTTTATAATATTTATTGTCTGGTTTTGTTCTTGCTGAACCAAAAATAGAAACGCAAGGGCCTATTTTACTCATCTTTTCAAAACCATTAACAAACTCGCCCATAATTTTAAAAATGGCCCAAGAATCGTTTGTTTTTATTTCATTCCAACCCTTGTGGTGTTGTTCTTTTCTCATAATTATTATTTTAAATAATCTTTAATTTCTTTTTTAAATATAATTGCGTCTAGCAATGCGAGCTAATTTAGTTCTTTTTTAAGGAATTTTGCAGTGTAGCTTTTTTTGTGTTTTATAATGGCCTCCGGAGGACCTTCAACTATTATTTGTCCGCCACCTTTGCCACCTTCGTAACCAATATCAATAATATGGTCAACCGTTTTGATAACATCTAAATTATGTTCAATAATAAGTACTGTATTACCCTTGTCGGCCAACTTATTTAGCACAATCATGAGGACACGAATATCTTCAAAATGCAGTCCTGTAGTTGGTTCGTCTAGAATGTAAAAGGTATTGCCAGTGTCGCGTTTTGAAAGTTCGGTAGCTAATTTTATACGTTGCGCTTCTCCTCCTGAAAGGGTAGTGCTTTGCTGCCCTAGTGTAATATATCCTAGACCAACATCTTTAATGGTTTCTAGTTTTTTGTGAATTTTAGGAATATGCTCAAAGAACTCGACACCTTCATTCATTGTCATATTCAAAACATCACTAATATTTTTACCTTTGTAACGAATTTCCAAAGTTTCACGGTTAAAACGTTTTCCTTGGCAGGTTTCACATTCTACATAAACATCAGGAAGAAAATTCATTTCAATAACACGTAAGCCACCACCTTTGCAAGTTTCACAACGGCCGCCTTTTACATTAAAACTAAATCTACCTGCCTTATAACCACGAATCATGGCTTCAGGTATTTTAGCAAATAAGGCTCTGATTTCACTAAACGTGCCAGTATATGTAGCAGGGTTACTTCGCGGTGTTCTTCCTATTGGAGATTGGTTAATGTCAATAACTTTATCAATGTGCTCTAAACCTTTAATGCTTTTATAAGGCATTGGTCTTTTAACACCATTAAAATAATACGCATTTAAAATAGGGTATAGCGTTTCGTTAATTAGCGTAGATTTTCCACTTCCTGAAACACCTGTAACTCCAATCATTTTTGCTAATGGTAATTTAACGGACACATTTTTTAAATTGTTTCCTGTACAACCTTTAAGTTCTAAAAACTTTCCGTTTCCTTTTCTGCGTTTTGTCGGAACTTCAATTGTTTTAGTGCCTTTTAAGTAATCTGCAGTAAGTGTGTTATGTGATTTTAGTTCATCAGGATTACCAATACTAATGATTTCCCCACCGTGTTTTCCCGCTTTTGGACCAATATCAATAACATAATCAGCACGCTCAATCATATCCTTATCGTGCTCAACTACGATTACTGAATTACCTATATCGCGAAGGGATATTAATGAATTAATTAGTTTTTCATTATCTCTTTGATGTAGCCCAATACTAGGTTCGTCTAAAATGTATAGTACGCCAACCAGCTGTGAGCCGATTTGTGTGGCTAAGCGAATACGTTGTGCTTCACCACCAGATAATGATTTTGAACTTCTATTTAGTGTTAAATAATCTAGTCCAACGTCCAATAAAAATTGGAGTCTAGATTTGATTTCTTTAACAACTTCTTCAGCAATTTTTAATTGTTTTTCTGAAAGGTGATCGTTTAAATTATCGAACCAATCAGCAAGATCAACAATATCTGTATTAGCAAGTTCTGCTATGTTTTTATTATTTATTTTGAAATAAAGAGATTCCTTTTTTAGACGGGATCCTTGGCAAACAGGACATTCAACTTTGTCCATATAATCTTTGGCCCATCGTTTTAAAGATCTTGATTCAGCCGTTTTATATTGATTTTCAATAAAATTGGCAACACCTTCAAAGTCTATTTTATAATCTCGGGTAACTCCTAAAGTTTTACTTTCAACTGAAAATTTATCATTGCCACCATAAAGAATAATTTGTTTTGCCTCTTCTGGAATATCTTTATAAGCATCCGTTAACTTGAAATTGAAGCGTTGTGCAATGGTTTCAAATTGTTTAAAAATCCAACTATTTTTTTGTGGTCCATGAGGCGTTAAAGCTCCAGCTTTAATGGATAACGAATCGTCCGGAATAATTTTGCTTTCATTTATTTGATAAAGTGTTCCTATACCGTTACAATTAGAACAAGCACCTTTTGGTGAATTGAATGAAAAATTATTTGGTTCTGGATTTGGATAGGAAATACCAGAAGTTGGGCACATTAAACTTCTACTGAAATAGCGCGTTTCGTTGGTGTCTTGATCGATAACTAAAAGAACATCTTCTCCATGATACATAGCGGTGTTGATAGTTTCGGTAAGGCGCTTATCATTATCAATAGTATCATTTATAACTAATCTATCAATAACAATTTCTATATCATGAGTTTTGTAACGGTCTAATTTCATGCCTTTTACAATATCTCGAATCTCACCATCGGTTCTTACTTTTACAAAACCTTGTTTAGCTATTTGTTCGAATAACTCACGATAGTGTCCTTTTCTGGAGCGGATTAGAGGTGCAAGTACATTGATACGTTTTCCGTTAAAATCTTTAATAATGAGTGCTTTAATTTGCTCATCACTATAGCTAATCATTTTGTCGCCTGTATTATAACTATAGGCATCACTAGCTCTTGCAAATAATAAACGTAAGAAGTCGTAAATCTCGGTAATGGTTCCTACGGTTGATCGCGGAGATTTGCTAGTTGTTTTTTGCTCGATAGCAATTACAGGGGAGAGCCCATCAATTTTATCAACATCAGGGCGTTCTAATCCACCAAGGAATTGTCTGGCATAGGCTGAGAATGTTTCAATATATCTGCGCTGTCCTTCTGCATAAATGGTATCGAAAGCCAATGAGGATTTTCCACTGCCTGACAAGCCTGTTATAACTACCAGTTTTTCGCGGGGGATGGATACATCAATGTTTTTAAGATTGTGCACTCGGGCTCCTTTTACTTCAATAAAATCTGTGAATTGGCTCATAAAATCGCAAAGTTGCGAAGTTACGTTTTTTGAGCTTAAAAATGAAATGGGTTTGTCTTGTTGTTTTGTTAAATTCTACCTAAGTTTTATTTGATTTTTTCTTTAACAAAGAAACTAAAGCGGAAGGTTATAAGCCATAAACGATAAATTCAAAAATATTAGATTACTTACGAAGGGATGGTAGCGGAAAGTCCAAATTGAGTCACGATCGAGTACTTGTAAAGCATAGTCAGGCGCCATGTGAAATTAAAATAGGTGATTGATTAAGGAGTTGTGACCACCTCCTGTCAATTGAACAGTTTAAACTTACTTCGTTCCCTTTACACCATCAATCTCTAAACCTAAAATTAGAAGTTTATGAAATGTTGGCAATTGCGCACCACTTTCAGTGATTGTCCAGTCGCTCCAGGAGGCCTCTAAACCATCAATAGGTAATATGGATGTCCACATTTTATAGGCCGTTGGTTTCCCATTATCGTCTAGAATCCATAAATAGGAATCGCCAGGAGTTGAACCACCTGATGTGTAAGTTACCAGTAGGGCATCTTTGTTGTTATTAGTTTTTACGAGTCTGCGTTCTACATCTTTATCAAATACTTTATAAGGTGCTACCAACCAAAAGGAATCGTTATTAAAATATGTAATAGCTTTCTCGATAAGTTCTTGAGCTATCTCACTTTCATTCTTGAAACTATGAATGTAAGCTTTGCTTTTCGAATGATCGTTTAAATCAAGGACCACTTTGTTTGCTTTCCAAAAGACATTGCAGGTGTTGTTTACTCTATCCCATTCGTAATGGTGTCTTTTTTTGAAAGTCCACTCTATATAATTGGTAGTATTATAAGCTTCGTAATCTAAAGCATCTAGCATTTTGTAAGCTAAGGCATCAGCTTGTTCTCCTTGCACGCCAGTTGGAATATTCTCATTATATTTAAGATATAAAAAACCAAAAAGTATGAGGGTTGGTAGTGTCAAAAAAATGATGACTCCAGCTATTATTTTTGCTATTTTTTTAGGTTTAACCGCCATGAAATGGGATTTAGTTTTGGGTTTATTGTTGGCTAAAATATTAAATAAGAATGGTTTATAGAAATAAAACTATTAAAAACCGACAGCAGTATCATCTCCTCGATAATCTGCGCCACCTTCGTATGAGTTATCATCTAAAACAAGTATTCCATCGACTTTGCCTATTACGGGTGAGTCTTTTTCGTTAATAGAATAGCCTAAAATTTCCAGTTGTTTTACTAGTTTTTTGTCAAATGCATTAGGTTCCATTCTGATTTCATCTGGTAACCATTGGTGATGGAAACGTGGTGCATCGACAGCTTCTTGCATGGTCATACCAAATTCATGAACATTTAAAATAGTTTGTAGCACCGATGTGATGATTGTTGATCCACCAGGTGTGCCAAGTGTCATATATAATTTATCGTTTTTTTCAACAATGGTTGGTGTCATAGAACTTAGCATCCGTTTTTCTGGCTGAATACTATTTGCTTCTGCACCGATAAGGCCAAACATATTTGGCTCTCCAGGTTTGCTACTAAAATCATCCATTTCATTGTTTAAAAAGAACCCAAGTTCAGAACAATATAATTTGGAACCATAAGCACCATTTAATGTTGTTGTAGCGGCAATAGCATTCCCAAACTGATCTACAATAGAATAGTGTGTGGTTTCATCACTTTCTATAATTTTAATATTACCATGGCTCACATCGCTTGATAATGTTGCTTTTTCAAAAGAAAAATCAACCATTCGTCCGCTTAAATAATCGTCTTTAATTAAGGTTTCTATAGGTATTTCAACAAAATCAGAATCACCTAAATAAAAACTTCTATCAGCATAAGCACGTCGTTCAGCTTCAGTAATAGCTTGTATAGTTTTCAATGAATTGTGCCCATATTCATCTAAATGAAACGGTTGAAGCATTGTCATTATTTGCGCTAAGCAAATACCCCCACTTGCAGGTGGCGCCATCGATATTATTTTTAAATCATCATAAGTAAATGTAATTGGAGTCCGCCATTTAGCTTTATACTTTGCTAAATCTTCTTCAGTTATAATACCACCATTATCTTGTATAAATTTGGCAAGTATTTTAGCTGTTTCACCTTTGTAAAATTCATCTCTACCATGTTTTAAAATGCGTTCTAACGTTTTGGCAAGCTCAGGATATTTTATAACATCATTGGTTTTCCATAAAGTATCCAAAATAATTGGTTGCTTATTTGCTTCAAGGAAAAGAGGTTGATATTTTTTAATCTTTTGTTCTTGCTTTTTAGTCACTGTAACACCTTTGTATGCTAAGTTTATTACAGGATCAAAAATATCATCTATAGGTAAAGTACCTAGTTTTTTATGCACTTCAAAAACACCGGCTATCGTACCGGGTACACCAACAGCCATGGCACCAAGTATGCTTTTATTAGGGATTACCTCTCCTAATTCATCTAAGTACATGTTTTTAGTAGCTGCTAGCGGTGCTTTTTCTCTAAAATCTATGGACCCAATATCTCCATTTGCTTTTCGGTAAACCATAAAGCCACCACCACCAATATTACCAGCAAAAGGGTAGGCTACAGCTAATGCTAGCTGGGTAGCACACATAGCATCAAAAGCGTTTCCTCCTTTTTTAAGAATGGCGCTTCCTATTTCAGAAGCTTCAGCACGAGCAGAAACCACCATGGCATGCTCTGTAATAAGGCCTTTTACAGAAGATTTATCAATTTGTTTACATGAAACAAATAGGCATAGTAGCAAGGTAATTGATAAAAAGTATTTAATCATGTAGTTCCTTATTTAAGTCTTCTAATTTTTGTTTAGAAGAAGCAATGAGTTCATCAAAAAAATCAGAAAATTCATTTTCAAATTCTGTGTAAAATTCTTCAAGTTCAACTACGGCCTCGTTCATACTAGAACGATTCTTGGTACGTCTATTAACACCGTCTAGAACTCTTGAAATACCATCAATAGAAGCATAACTTAAAAGCCAATTATCTGCTAGCATATAAGGCATCATTTTTTGAATTCGTAAAGGGAGTAAATCGTAGTTAATTTCCAAAGAATCATAAAATTTTTCTATGTATTTGTCTAGGGGTTTATCGCTATATGATGCCCAATTTTTAGCTAAAAAGTGGTCGTAAAGAATATCTACAATAACACCAGAATAATGGCTGTATTTTTCATGAAGCCTTTTGGTACTTAGCCTAACGGTTTTGTGCGCATCTGTATAGGTGTCAATATGCCGATGCAATAATATACCAATTTGAATGTCTTTCGAGAATTTTTTATAGCGCTTGCCCTTAATGCCATCTGCAATAAAATTTCCAATGGTAACTAAATCGTTATCGCCAGATAGGTAAATATGTGCTAAGTAGTTCATTCGTGAAATTTACGAATTCCGTTTTAAGAAATCCGATTTTGAAATACTATATTTGTGTTTTAATAAAAATGAAACATGACACTTATAAAATCTATTTCAGGAATTAGAGGAACCATTGGCGGACAAGTAGGAGAGAACTTAACACCTATTGACGCTGTAAAGTTTGCTTCAGCTTACGGCGTATGGTTAAAACAACAACGCATTAAAGAAAACTACAAAGTAGTAGTTGGGAGAGATGCGCGGATTTCTGGAAAAATGATTCAAAATTTAGTCATGAACACCTTAATTGGTTTAGGTATTGATGTGGTTGATGTAGGATTGTCTACAACACCAACTGTAGAAGTAGCAGTGCCTATGGAACATGCTGACGGTGGAATTATTTTAACCGCTAGCCATAACCCAAAACAATGGAATGCGTTAAAACTATTAAATGAAAAAGGAGAGTTTTTAGATGCCGTTGAAGGCGCAAAAATTTTAGATATAGCAGAAAGTGACAACATGATTTTTGCTGATGTAGATAGCTTAGGAAAAATAACGAAGAATAAAGCTTACATAGATTTGCATATTATTGAAGTTCTAGATTTAGATTTAGTAAATGTAAAAGCTATTGAATCGGCTCGTTTTAGAGTTGTTGTAGATGGTGTGAATTCTACTGGAGGTATAGCAATTCCTTTACTTTTAGAACGTTTAGGAGTAGATGTTATTAAGTTGTATTGTGAGCCAAACGGAGAATTCCCGCATAACCCAGAGCCTTTAAAAGAGCACCTAACAGATTTGTCTGATGCCGTTAAAAAACACAAAGCCGATTTTGGTATTGTTGTAGATCCAGATGTGGACCGTTTAGCCTTTGTGGATGAACATGGTGAGATGTTTGGTGAAGAATATACATTAGTAGCCTGTGCAGATTATGTGTTGGGTATAACACCAGGAAACACGGTAAGTAATATGAGTTCTACTAGAGCATTACGCGATGTTACCGAAAAACATGGCGGTATGTACGAAGCCAGTGCGGTAGGCGAGGTGAATGTTGTAAATCTAATGAAAAAGAATAAGGTCGTTATCGGTGGCGAAGGTAATGGAGGTATTATTTACCCAGACTCACATTACGGGCGCGACGCTTTAGTTGGTGTCGCCTTGTTTTTAAGTTTACTGGCTGATAAAAATATAAGCGTAAGTGCTCTTAGAAAAACGTATCCGAGTTATTTTATGGGTAAAAAGAAAATACAACTAACACCAGGATTAGATGTTGATGGTATTCTTAAAGCCATGGAAAACCGTTACCAAAATGAGCAATTAACGACTATTGATGGTGTGAAAATCGATTTTTCAGAAAGTTGGGTACACCTTCGTAAAAGTAATACAGAACCAATTATTAGAATTTACACCGAAGCTAAGTCTCAAGAGGAAGCTAATGCTTTAGGCGATAAATTCATTACAGAAATTAGCGAAATTGCTAATAGCTAGAAACGTCATTGTGAGGAGTTTCGATAATTATCTAATAACATAACAATCTTTTGAAGTTTATTAGAAGCTATTTCCCGCTTTCCATTATATCTTTTTAAAACCACGTCATTTCTAAAAGTAAGAGACGTGGTAATATGTATATAACTAGTTTTTTTTCAAAATAGCAGTGTCTTTAGTTTTAAAAAGGATGTCATTTCAATCGGGGCTAAGGTGTCCGTTATGGTTCGTTATTTCTAAGAAGGCAGTAGTGGCATCATGATAGTCTATTACAATTTTAATAAAATAAGTTATTCCATATATTTGTTAGGAATAGTTACCAAAGCTTTAAAATTGATAAGATGAGTAAAATACAAGACGCCATGTTTCAAGACATTAGAAACAAAGATATATTTGAACAATCACAGCGGTATGCTTTTGAATATTTAGAAAGTGTTTTTGATAGAAATGTTTATCCAACTGAAGCTGCTATGCATGATTTGTCAAAATTTGATGAAGCGTTACCAATCACCTCAACAAAAGCCGAAAAAGTATTAAAACAATTAAATCAATATGGTAGTCCAGCAACCACAGCAACATTAGGCGGAAGATATTTTGGCTTTGTTACAGGGAGTGCAGTTCCTATTGGTTTAGCAGCAAAAAACTTAGGAACTTTTTGGGATCAATCTCCTGCTTTAAATGTGATTTCCCCTATAGGTAGCAAATTAGAATCTGTTGTTGAAAAATGGTTTATAGATTTATTTAACTTACCTAAACATACTTCAGCTGGTTTTGTAAGCGGAACATCTGCTGCTAATTTATGCGGTTTAGCCGCTGCTCGATATAGAATTCTTCAAAAAAACGACTGGGATATTAATGAAAAAGGACTCAGAAACGCGCCCCAAATAAGGGTTGTAACAGGTAAGCAAGCACATTCAACAGTTTTAAAGGCTATAGCCGTCTTAGGATTAGGAAAAGAAAATATTGAATGGGTAGATGTGGATAATCAAGGTAGGATAATCCCAGAATTAATTCCAGATTTAGACGAAAACACTATATTAATTTTACAAGCCGGTAATGTAAACAGCGGTGCTTTTGATGATTTTGATGGTATTTGGGAAAAAGCTAAAAAGTCAAATTCTTGGATTCATATTGATGGCGCTTTTGGTTTGTGGGCAGGAGCAGTAGAAGCATTAAAGCATTTAACCAAGGGTATGGAAAAAGCAAACTCTTGGGCTGTAGATGGCCATAAAACACTAAATACACCTTACGATAGTGGAATTATTTTGTGTGCCGACAAAGAAGCTATAACCTCCGCACTCCATATGTCTGGAAGTTATATTATAGAAAGTACGGAGAGAGATGGTATGTTTTTTACACCAGAAATGTCGAGAAGGGCTAGAATAATTGAATTGTGGACAATCATGAGATACCTTGGAAAAAATGGAATAGATGAAATGATTTTAACAATGCATAAAAGAGCAAAACAGTTCGCTAATGAAATTAACCAAATACCAGGGTTTTCTGTTGAAAATGATGTTGTTTTTAATCAAATAATTATTAAATGTAACTCTGATAAGCTGACAGAAAAAGTGTTGAGTAATATTCAAATGTTAAGAGAATGTTGGTTAGGTGGGTCGATGTGGTTTGGTAAAAAAGTTATGAGAGTTAGCGTGTGCTCTTGGGCTACAACTGAAAAGGATATTTCTAAATCGGTTAAATCATTCGAAAAAGCTTTAGCTTTAATTGAATAAATAGTAAAATAACAATAAAAAAATAATCTTTTTAACGTCATGCTTTTCCAGAAAATCAATGAGAAGTTTAAAAAACTATTGGAGGCATCCCTTATTTAGATGAGAATTATACCGTTCTTGGAAACGTTGTAAATGGAATATCTATGTTAGATTCAATGGCCCGTAATAAAACAAATGATCATGATAGCCCCTTAAATGATGTTATAATATTAAGTGTTACTATGGTTGAAGAAAGTCATTTTAAAATCACTACATAGAAACATTAAAAATACTTATCTTGTTCTCCACGTTGACAGACTAAAATAACATATGAAGAAACTAGCATTACATTGGAAGATTATTATAGGAATGGTTCTCGGAATCATTTTTGGTTTTATTATGAATACCGTTGATGGCGGAAAAGGATTTGTTTCCGATTGGATTGCACCTTTTGGCACCATTTTTATCAATCTTCTAAAACTTATCGCAGTACCGTTAATTTTAGCGTCCCTGATTAAGGGAATCTCTGATTTAAAAGATATTTCTAAAATAAAATCTATGGGTTTACGCACCATTGGGATTTATATTGGTACAACTTTAGTCGCTATTGTTATTGGTTTAAGTATTGTAAATGTGGTTAAACCCGGGAAAGGTATGCCGCAAGAAACTATTGAAAAAATCAAACTTAAATACGAAAATGATGCTGGGGTAACTGATAAATTAATGAAGGCTTCTGCTCAAAAAGATGCAGGACCGTTACAATCATTGGTGGATATTTTTCCAAGCAATATATTTACATCTTTAGGTGAAGCAAAAATGCTTCAAATTATATTTTTCGCGCTCTTTGTTGGTATTTGTTTACTACTAATTGGCGAGGAAAAGGCGAAGCCACTGGTTAAGTTTTTTGACTCGCTCAATGAGGTGGTAATGAAAATGGTAGATCTAATAATGTTATTTGCGCCTTATGCTGTTTTTGCTCTTTTAGCTAATGTTATTATCGCTTTTGATGATGTTGAAATTTTAATCAAATTACTGTATTATGCTTTTTGTGTTGTTGGCGGACTCCTATTAATGATTGGTTTCTATCTAATTTTAATAAGTGTGTATACCAAAAAATCACCAATGTGGTTTTTGAAAGAAATAAGTCCTGCGCAACTTTTAGCATTTTCAACAAGTAGTAGTGCTGCAACGCTTCCTGTAACTATGGAACGTGTAGAAGAACACTTAGGTGTAGATAAAGAAGTATCGGGTTTTGTACTTCCTGTTGGTGCCACTGTAAATATGGATGGTACTAGTTTGTATCAAGGTATTGCAGCTGTATTTATCATGCAGGTTATTTGGCCTGAAGGTTTAACCTTTACAAATCAATTAGTGATTGTGCTTACAGCGCTATTAGCTTCTATTGGCAGTGCCGCAGTACCAAGTGCAGGTATGGTGATGTTGGTTATTGTATTAGAGTCTATAGGTTTTCCAGCAGAATTATTGCCTATTGGTCTAGCTCTTATATTTGCTGTTGATAGACCATTGGATATGTGTAGAACGGTTGTTAACGTAACTGGAGATGCTACTGTATCTATGATAGTGGCGAAGTCTTTGGGTAAATTACATGACCCGAAACCAAAAGAGTGGGATGATAATTATGAGGCAGTGAAGTAATACTAAGTCTAGGCGGACTCCCAAAATATATTTTGATAGAATTGATGTGCTAAAAACCCATTGAAATGCGTATCAATAAAATAAGAAAAATGAACGTTTGTTTTATCATGTAATCGTGGAAGGCTATTAATCCAAATAATGATGCTTCCTTAGGTTTAATTAAAGTAGGTGGTAAAAGAAATTGATGTATGGCTATGAGTATTCCTGAAAATTTAACCATTAGAAAAATGTACTATAACTAATTGTACGGTTATTTAATTTAATAGTTTTAAATGAGTTCCAATATATCATTAACAACACCAATAGTTTCAGTTAAATGGCTTCAGGATCACTTGAATGCCGATAATCTTATTATTTTAGATGGCACAATAGTAAAATCGTTTGATGCATTGCAACAACAAATACCAAATGCACGATTTTTTGATATTAAACAAAAGTTTAGCGATACTTCAGATGCGTTCCCAAGTGCATGTCCTACTGCTTCTCAATTTCAAAAAGAAGCGAGAAAATTAGGCATCAATCAAAATAGTGCCATTGTAGTTTATGACGACAAAGGTATTTACTCAAGTGCCAGAGTTTGGTATTTGTTGAGAGCTTTTGGTTTTAATAATGTAGCTGTTTTAAATGGTGGATTTCCAGAATGGCTGAAGGCCGGATATGCAACTGAAGATACGAATCTTTATGAAGGAGGAATTGGTGATTTTGAAGCAAATTTACAGCCCAATTTCATGAAGTTTTTTGATGATATTGAAGCCAATTCTAAAAATAAAACTCATAAAATAATAGATGCACGTTCTTCGGGGCGATTTAATTGCAAAGAACCAGAACCCAAAGCAGGATTGCGCATGGGTACGGTTCCAAACTCAGTTAATTTACCTTTTACAGATTTGTTAGAAGCGGGCGTTTTAAAATCTAAAAAGGATTTAGCCAAAGCGTTTTACATGGTTGCAGAACAAGATGACCCTCTTATTTTTTCATGTGGCTCAGGTATTACAGCTTGTGTTTTGGCTTTAGGAGCAGAACTATCCGGATATAAAAATATTTCGGTTTATGATGGTTCTTGGACCGAATATGGAAGTTTAACAACAGAAGATATGGGAAATCTGTGTTAAGTAATAACGCACAAGAAAACTATTAGATAAACAATTACAGTAATTTAACGGAAAAGAATCTTTCAAATATTTTCCAGTTTAATATAAACAGTGCAATGAGAGTGTCGGTAGGATTAGATTTTATTAAGTCTCGGAACTCGATTTCTAAGGTGATTTAAAATTAATATCAATCCATTCAAACATCTTTTTATACACATTTTCTCTTACCGGTTTTTTTGAGAGAATTAAATCGTGCATGCCATTTTCTATTTCGAAAGAAGTTACATTTCCCTCAATTTTACTAGCGTAATTTCTAATGTGATTCACGTTTAATACAGCATCTCCCTCTTTAAATTTCTCAGACCAATGGTTTTCGTAGATCGATGTATTACTATACATTACAAGTAACGGAACATCTATAATGAGGTTATTCTGTATTTTTTTTTGAGCGTTATATATAGCGCTAATAAAGCCTGAATTAACCTTGGGTATTTCATGGGGTTTCCATGTAAGCGAGTAGTTCCATTCACCATGTTTTTTTTCGTGCAGGCTGTACCCATATAGTTTTGAAAAACCGCTAGAAATCAGCTTATTTGGAAAATACGTACTTAGCATCGAAAGTATAGGAATCCCTATTTTTCTTTCAATGATGTTTAAATTAAATTCATAAAACGGACTGTTACAGATTATACCGTGAAATAAGTTGTTATTTAAATGATTCCCCGCGTAATTAGTCACAATGAGCCCACCGGTAGAATGTCCCTTTAAAATTACCTGATTGTTGTTTTCAGATTTGATAATTTGCAAGGCAAGGTCTATTTCGTCATCATATTCTATTAAGGAACGTACATTGTTTAATTTTTGATGACTTAGATGTGAACGTCCGTACTTTCGTAAATCTAGAGCATAGAAATTATAGCCTTGATTATTGAATTGTTTGGCCATTTCTTCTTGAAAAAAATAATCGTTGAAACCGTGTATGTATAAGATTGCCTTTCCTGTCTTCGTTTTCGAATTTCTGCAAATCAGTGTTGCAATTACTTCTCCCTCATAATCGTCAGCAAGCGATAATGTCAACTTATTAAACCCATCACCAAGAACATCTGGAAGATAATTGGTATTGGTTTTTTCTTTTGATTTTTCCGTTTTCATCCCAATTTATTTTAACTTAAACCTGATATTCTTTTTGTTTTTTAATGGACGAGAATATTTTAAACTGAAGCAAAACAAGCATACTAATGAAAGTCAGAACGATTATGAGTAGCAACGTGTTGATCTCAGATTTAATGGATGCTAAATCCCCTCCGTAAAAAGCTATTTTCCTGAATCCATTTAAAAACTGTGTCGACGGTATAAATTGTGCAATGTTTGCAATTGCATCCGGAAATGCAAGTGTTGGCCAGGTAAATCCACTGAGTATAAAAGCAGGTGTAGAAATTACCATCAAAAGCTCCGTAGCCTTTAATTGGCTTGGGATGGCAATGGAAAACAGCATTCCAATACACATGGAGGCTAATGTTAATAGTGTTGCCAAAACCAACATGGGTAAATTAAATATGTCAATATCAATTTTAAAATACGGAATCAAAAAGCTTATAATCATCCAAATGACTGGTATCATCAATAGAAAAGGGATTGATTTAAGTGCAATATGGTACAAAGAGGACCTACTCTGCTTAATAAGTAAGCCAAAATGGTCATCTTCAAAATCTCTGGCAAAAACTAATGCCATGGCCAAAAAGATAATCTGTTGCATAATCGCAGCAAGTAAACCGGGTAGCATAAATGTGGCATAGTTTCCTGTGGCATTGTAAAGCTTGTTGAAATTGATTTTAAAACTTTCATAGGCTGCTAAAGCCTCAGAAGGGTGAAGCCCCTTTTTTTTGAGTCCTTCTATTTCTATTCCTGCATTTAAGGACATTAAAACGGATTGAATGTTTTTGCTAGCTGTATTCGCATTTAAGATATTCGCCATATTCAAGTCAACTCTTATTTCAGGATGTCTTTTTTGGAGAATATCTGCTTCAAAATTGACAGGTAGGGTAATCACAGCATCATATTGTTTTGCAGGCATTTCTTCCATTATAATGCCGGGCGTATACCGGATATCCGATACGAGTAATGCTTCATTATCTATAAAGGCATCGATAATTTTGTCTGAAGTCGGACTGTGGTCTTGATCAATAATCACAATAGGTAAGTCAATCACTTTTGCTTGCTTATAGACGTAACCAAACAGAACCCCATAAAAAATTGGTGCTCCAATAAAAATAGCAAGCAATACATTATTTGAAAAAATACGCTTAAACTCTATTCTAAGTAATTTTAAAAAATCTTTCATGCTCGAGATTATTTAATAAGAATGCTAGCATTTATGTAAAATTTCTGCTTGGATATATCTGAAGTTGGACTGACCTTTAGCTCATAAATAGATTCTGATAGTTCGTATAAAGGTGCAGTGCTTGTAATATTAGCATACTGTGCCAATTGCTTTATAGCTACAATTTTTGTATTAATTTCCTCTTCGGTGAAGGGATTGATAAGTATAAGTGGTTCGCCGACTTCAAAGTCATATACTTTTGATTCAGGCACAGTAAATCGGAAATACACACTGTCTTTTTTATAGCCATTGAACAACGCATATCCTGGTGTGAGCAATTCCCCTTCCACCAAGCTAATAGTTTCAATAGTCATATCTGCAGGCGCTATTATAAATTTTTCATTTGCCGCTGAAAGCACTTCCTCTTTGGCACCAATAGCTCTACTCAACTGTCCTTTAGCCTGGTCAATTTGTTCGGTCCTTGCACTTTTACTTACTTCCTTTCGTTTAGCTTCCAGCGCAGAAACTTGTGCCTTTGCCATATCGCGTTTCATTTTCACTTCATCAAATTGTTGCAAACTAACCAGTGAATCTTTATACATGGCTTGTAGCCGATTATAGGATTGTTGCGCAAAATTCAATTGAGCTTTTCCAGCAGTAATTTGACTGTTAATTTGTTTTAATTGTTCAATTGTAGCACCATTTAAAGCCATATTTAATTGACCTTTCGCGGCTGCAACAGCACCTTCTACCTGTGTCATTTTTGCATTTACCTCCGGTAAATATAGCAAGGCCAGTGTGTCTCCTTTTTTTGCTGTTTGCCCTTCTTCGACATAAATTTTACTAATTCGTCCGGCAAGTTTACTACTCACAGAAATGGTTTCAAACTTCACTTTTCCTCTATAAGATGTAATTTCTGTATCATTTCCACAAGAGCTTAAAGTTAGAATAGCGATACCAACACTAATTAAATTTCTAAATGATTTCATTTTTTTTATTCTTTTTAGTTGTATTAATAATTGAGAATCCCCTTGGCATGGAGTAAGTCGGTGACCGCTCGTCGCTGATTGAAAAATGATTCTTGTAATTTAAAATTAGCTTTTTCCAAATCGTTCAAAGCGTCAAGTACGTCGTTTATGGATACGAGATTATTTTTGTATTGTTTATCAATCATATCATAGGTGTCACTCGCCAATTCAATTTCTTTTTGAATTATTTTGATGTTTTGAAGGGATGATTCATAGGTTAATTCCGCCTTAATAATGCTTAGGGCAATCATCTCATTAGCATCTTCTATTTGCTCTCTATATTTTTGACTTTCAATTTTGGATTTTTCACTTTTCAACCATGATTGACGCCCATCGAACACATTCCATTTAATACCGGCCCCAACATACCATTTTGGATCTAATAGTGATAAGTCATCTTCAATAAATTCATAATGCCCTTTTAAAGCAAGTTTGGGTATAAAATTGCTTTTTTCCATTTTTGCTTTATATAGTGTCGCTTTTTCCGCCTCTTCTAAAGCTTTGACTTCATTTCGTTTTTCAGTGCCCGATATGACGTCCATTGAAAATGAATGCAATATTGGATTCAGTAGGTATAAACTCCCCCTGTTTTCACCTGTTAGTTGATGGAGTACCTCGACTAATAAGGTTTTATTATGATTAAAATCCAATTGTTTCGCTGCCAACTGTTGTTGTGCTAACTCAATTTTTTTGCGACCAATAGGAGTTGCCAAACCATTTTCAATGGCTTTTTTTACGTAGTATTCTTGCTCATCTAAGTATGTTTCAGAAGTATTTAGAACACGTTTAGAGGCATATACCAACGCCAGTTTATCGTAAGCCTCAATTATTTTTAAGGCTATTTTTTCCTTTTCGGCAATCCCAACATAATTTAACGACGCTTCTTTATGTTTGCTGGCTTTAATGGCATTGGTAGCTTCAAGTCCGCTAAAGAGCACCCAGTCTAAATCTACTGATGATTTTAAGATATTTTTGTCTTGCAGATTAGTGATTTCTGTTAAAAGGATATTTTCAGGAAAAGGATCATTAAAAGGAATGCCAACGGCTTCTTTGATGAGCAATTTTTGGGTTGCAATTAATAAATTTTGCGTGTCATCGTCGAAGGTTAAGTCATCATTCAATCGTATGTAATTCGCATTGAAAGTCAATTTGGGCAGAAAAACAGCCTTCGCCAATTTTTGATCAATTTTTGACTGTTCAGTATTAAAACTTAGAATATTGACGGTATGACTTTTTTTCAATCCTTTGCTTATCAGATCCTTTAGATCTGGATTCAATTGTTGAGCCATAGAGACCCATGGAACGAAGCATGTAAAAACAATTAAAAGGATATTTAGTCTTGATGTGTTTTTGTGCATTGCAAATGATTTTAATATTGCAATGCAAATATCATAACGATCTCATAATTTTCATTTGACCTATATCAAAAAGTGAAGATTAATTTCTTTTAAAGCTCATTTCTTCTAATGCGACTGAGAGTTTCCTGGGTCATCCCAAGGAAAGAGGCAATTTGGCTTAAGGGGACACGATGTGCTATATTTGGAAATTCAGAGATCATATAATCATAGCGTTCTCTAGCAGTATGAAATTGAATAGCATTTAATTTATAAATGATTTTTGTAAACATTTCTAAGGATAATAATCTAATAAATTTTTCCATTTTGTGGTATTTGACTAATAATAAGTCCATGTTTTCATAGGATATACTATACAGAACTGAATCTTCTAAAACCTCTAAATAATATAAACTAGGACTTTGATTAAAGTAACTATCCACACTGGCCATAAATTTACCAGCTCCAGAGAACCATTGCGTTACTTCCTTTCCATCTTCTTTAAGGTAATAACTTCTGCCTAACCCCTGTTCTATAAAATATAATTTATTGCAAACCTGACCTTCTTTAATTAAGACCTGATTTTTTTGGACGTTTTCTTTTTCAAAACAAGGGAGTATGTCATTAAGTTCATCGTGAGAGAATGGCACTAATGTTATGAGGAAGTCGGTAATATTCATGAAATATTAATTTGTAAGTACATTACAGTTTTAATGATACGGTGCTGTTTTAAGAACATATATCAGTCGATAAGCGAATTTATATTTTTAAAATCTAAAAATCAATATGTAATATAATCTATACAAAAAAGTTATAAACAAAGGAGATGATAATATTTAAAGTTATTTCTATTGATAGGAGGAGATTATTAAAGAGTGCCATTTTAAATCTTATAAATGATCTGATTTCTCAATCGTGCCTCATTTAAAAATGAAAATCGTTAATCCAAAAACTTACTTTTTAATTCAGGCGTAGGAACCATACAAGATTCTTTTCTGCCATACCATTTGTAACGATTTTTAGCAATAAAATCGTAAACCCAATTGCGTATAAAGTTTGGAACAATTAGAAATATAGCCAATAAATTTATTGGAAACCTCAATTGCCACGCTACTTTTAAAGCTGCAGTAGATTTATATTGAATGCCTTTTTCAGGAGTATATAAAAGAATAGAATCTATTTTAGAAGTATCAATATTGTAGTGCTCAATAATGTTTTGCCCAATATTACTTTGTAATGTTGTAAATAAAAACAAATTGTTTTTATCATGTCTTATAGCATATTGCACCGAAGAATTGCAGAGGTTGCAAACACCATCAAACAGTATTAATTTTTTATTAGCGGGTACTCCAAAATTCATGCTGTAAAGATAGCACTATAATATTGTATTCTTAAAAGTTAGGAATGAACAACTCGCGGAACTAGTAGTTATTTTTTTACGGACTCAACCAGTACTAATTGGTCTAAGCTAACATTGGTTGTAAACATCCCGTAATTAACAACCGCTTTGTTTTTTTCAATTTTGTCAATAGTGCCAACAGCTCTGCCATCTTCCATTCTAACACGATCGCCAATTCTAATAATTTCTTTTGGTTTAGGTTGTTCAATAGCTTTTTGTTTAGCTATTTTTTTCTTTTTGCGAATAACGTCTACTTTCTTTTCGGCTTCTTGTTTAACTTGCTGCACTTTAGCTTTTATGGACTTCTTTTGCTTAGCTGATACCTTTTCACGTTTAGAGTTCTCAATCTGAACAACTTTAAAAAGTTCTCCCAATAATGCTTTCTTTTGCTTGTTATCAAAATATTTTTCAGCAATATCATTTACTTTTTGACCTAAGTAAATTAAACGTTGATTACTATCATATAATTCTTGATAGCTCTCAAGTTTTTTCTGAATTTTCATATTTATCCCTTCGAGCTTATCAGCCTCTTCAAGTTTTTTCTTTTCATTTTCTTTTAATGATTGACCTGTTTTTTCAAGTCTAGAGCGTTCTTTTTGAAGTTTAGCAATAGTAGCATCAAAACGTACTTTACTACGCTCAATTTTCTTTTTAGCACGATTAATTAAACTGTATGGAATGCCATTTTTCTGAGCGACTTCGAATGTAAAGCTACTTCCAGCTTGACCGATAACTAGTTTATAAAGTGGTTCTAGTGAGCGCTCATCAAATAGCATGTTAGCGTTTAACATATATGGTAACTCGTTTGCTAATATTTTTAAGTTCGAGTAATGTGTTGTAATAATTCCATAAGCTTCACGATGGTAAAACTCTTCCAAAAATGTTTCAGCTAAAGCACCACCTAGTTCAGGGTCACTTCCCGTTCCAAATTCATCAATTAAAAAGAGTGTGTTTTTGTTACACTTCTTCAAGAAATAATTCATTTGTTTTAAACGGTAACTATAGGTGCTTAAATGATTTTCAATAGATTGATTATCTCCAATATCGCTCAAAATTCTATCGAATAGAAATACTTTACTACGTTCATGTACAGGAATAAGCATACCGCTTTGAATCATAACTTGTAATAAGCCAACTGTTTTAAGCGTGATGCTTTTACCGCCAGCATTAGGACCAGAAATAACAATAATCCGGCTGTCTTGTTTTAATTCGATACTTTGCGGAAACGTCTTTTCTTTCTTCTCTAAGTTATTTAAATAGAGTAGTGGATGGTAAGCATCTCGCAAATACATGCTTTTATCTTCTGAAAATTCAGGAAGAATCGCATTCATAGATTTCGCGTATTTTGCTTTCGCCGAAATGACATCTATATTAATTAAAAAAGTTTGATAATCTTGTAATAATGTTAAAAACGGGCGCATAAAATCCGTTACATCTTTTAATATTCGAACAACTTCTTCACCTTCTTCGTACTCTAAATTATTAAGTTCTCTGCTGTATTGTAAAGTGGTTTCTGGTTCTATGTATACAATGCTGCCGGTTTTACTACCGCCCATTATAGCACCCTTGACTTTACGCCTGTACATCGCTTTTACAGCTAATACACGTTTGTTTTCTACTACAGATTCTCGAATATCATCTAAATATTCAAGATTATGATAGGTGCTTAAAGCACTGCCAAAACTTGAGTTTATTTTTCCTTTTATCTTGTTTATTGATTGTCGTAAATCAAAAAGTAAATTAGAGGCGTTGTCTTTTATATCCCCAAATCGGTCAACAATACTATCAACTTTTTCAATTAGAATTTTAGTCACTTCAATATGTGATGCAAACTGATTTAAATTTGGGTAATACTCTTCAAATTTATTTAAAAAGGTTATTAAAGCATTCACGGTAATAGACATCCCTACTATTTTCTTTAAACCATGAACCTCTAAATAAGTGTTTTCAATATTAAGGAGTTGTATCTCTTTAGTAATCGTGTCGAATCCATGATTAGGTATTCGATTATCGTTATAAAGTGATGATACATACTCATTAGTTAACTGTAGAGCAATCAGCAATTTTTCATATGTTTTATAAGGCGAAATCTGCAAAGCCTTTTCATTTCCAAGAGGTGTAACACAGAGTTCGCTAACTTGTTGTAAAACCGTTTGAAATTCTAAATCTTGTAATGTTTTTTCGTGGATGTGTATCATTCCTAAGTATAGACTCTAAAAATAAAGAAACGCAAAGTTAAACAATCTATGCGAGATGATTTTTATGTGAGATAGCTTCTTAATAGTATATTAATTAACACTTTAGAAGAATTGTTTAGAAAAAAGATGCCTGTTGTCGTTTCAATTTCTGCATAAATGCTTTGGGTAATCTATCAAATTGCAATCCGATATTAAAAGTTTAATCAAAAATTTGGGTGCGCTTTTAGCCGTGAATGGTTTCAGATTTGCCATAATTTTGTATCACTTCAGCTTCAAAATCTATAAGTTCTTGCCAGCGTTTATCAACATCAATATCCTGTCCGTATTTACGAGCAAACCCAATAAAAATAGTATAGTGCCCTGCTTCGCTAATCATTAAATCATGGTAGAATTTAGAAAGTTCGGGGTCTTTAATTTCCTTTGAAAGTAGCTTAAAACGTTCGCAACTTCTTGCTTCTATCATGGCCGAAAACAATAATCTATCTACCATAGATTGTAGTCTACTCCCACCTTTATTCATAAACTTGTAAAGCTCATTCACATAGCTGTCTTTGCGCTCTCTGCCGAGTTTATAACCGCGTTCTTTTATGATGTCATGAACCATTTGAAAGTGTTCTAATTCTTCTTTAGCTAATTCGAGTAAATCAGTAACTAAATCGGTGTATTCAGAATTAAGCGTGATAATGGTTATAGCATTAGTGGCAGCTTTTTGCTCACACCAGGCATGGTCGGTTAATATTTCTTCAATATTAGACTCTACGATGTTTACCCAGCGCGGGTCTGTTGCTAATTTTAAACCAAGCATATTTTTTCGTTTTTGTAAAAGTAGTTATAAGATTGAAGCAGAAAAAGACTAACTAATATAATTCCAGATATTTTTATACTTACCAAGTTGTTTGTAGGTGTGAAGAAACACTTGGTTTTCTGAAAGCGTTAGCGAAGGGTCAATTTTTAAAATAGATTTAGCATGATGTCTAGCCAATTGTAAAATATCATTGTCCTTAATAATATCAGCAATTTTTAAGTTTAAAACGCCACTTTGTTGTGTGCCCATAATATCTCCAGGACCACGCAAACGTAAATCAACTTCAGCAATTTCAAAACCATCATTGGTTCCTACCATAGTCTCTAAACGGGTTTTGCTATTACTACTTAGTTTGTGACTCGTCATTAAAATGCAATAACTCTGTTCTGCACCTCGACCAACACGACCACGTAATTGGTGTAATTGCGATAATCCAAAACGTTCTGCACTTTCAACAATCATTACCGAAGCATTAGGTACGTTTACACCTACCTCAATAACCGTTGTTGCTACCATTATTTGAGTTTCACCTTTAATAAACCGTTGCATCTCGTATTCTTTGTCAGCTGGTTTCATTTTTCCGTGGACTATTGACGTTTGGTATTTAGGCATTGGGAAATCTCTAGAGATGCTTTCATAGCCATCCATCAAATCTTTATAATCCATTTTTTCGTTTTCTTGAATTAATGGATATACAATATAAATTTGTCTCCCTTTATCAATTTCATCACGAATAAATCGAAATACTTTTAATCGATTTTTATCAAATCTATGAACCGTTTTTATAGCCTTTCTTCCAGGGGGTAATTCGTCAATAATTGAAATGTCTAAATCACCATAAACAGACATGGCTAAAGTTCTAGGAATTGGTGTAGCAGTCATTACTAAAACATGCGGGGGAGATGTGTTTTTGTGCCACAATTTACTTCTTTGGGCAACTCCAAACCGATGCTGTTCGTCAATTACAGCGAGTCCTAAATTTTTGAATTTCACTTTATCTTCAAGTAGGGCATGCGTGCCAATTAATAGGTGTAATTCGCCATTTTCTAAAGCTTCGTGAATTATTCTTCTTTCTGAAGTTTTAGTTGAACCAGTCAATAGTTTAATATTGATATTCAATTTGTTACACCATTCTTGTAATCCATTAAAGTGTTGGACTGACAAAATTTCAGTCGGCGCCATTAGGCATGCTTGAAAATCATTGTCAAGTGCCATGAGTATTGACATGAATGCAACTATGGTCTTTCCAGAACCTACATCACCTTGTAAAAGCCGGTTCATTTGTGCATTACTCCCTAAATCAGCTCGAACCTCTTTTAAAACTCGTTTCTGTGCATTGGTTAATTCGAAAGGTAAATGGTCTTTGAAGAATGAATTAAAATGGGTTCCAACTTGGTCAAAAGGAAAGCCTTTAATTTTTGATTTATGAATTAAATTTTTGATAATTAATTGCAGTTGGATATAGAATAATTCTTCAAATTTTAATCGGAATTGAGCTCTAGAAAGAAGGTCTTGAGTCTTCGGAAAATGCACATTAAAAAGTGCTGAATCTTTGTTAATTAATTTTAATTCTGAACGTAAATTATCTGATAATGTTTCGGTAAATCTCCCTTTAGTTTCAATAAAAAGCTGTTGCATGATTTTACTCATCATTCGATTTGTGATACCTCTATTTGATAATTTTTCTGTGGAAGGATAAACGGGTTGCATCGCAGAACGCATATTTTGTTCATGCTCATCAAGTAATTCTAGTTCAGGATGTGCCATACTGAATTTACCACTAAACCAATTGGTTTTCCCAAAAGCGACATAGGTCGTGTTTAACTTTAAATTTTCTCTAATCCACTTTTGTCCTCGAAACCAAACGAGCTCCATGGTGCCAGTATCGTCTTGAAATGTGCCAACTAATCGTTTTCCTCGCTTTTGAGCAACTTCTTTAAACCCTGTTATCTTTCCAATTACTTGCACATCGGCATTGTTGCGTTGTAATTGGTTGATTTTATAATATTGTGTTCTGTCTATGTATCTGTTTGGAAATAAGTTGATTAAATCCTGATAGGTATGTACACCTAACTCCTTACGCAGCAAATCGGCACGATTTGGACCAACACCTTTTAAATAATCTATGGGGGTTTGAAGGTTAACAGACATATAAGCGAATTTAAGGAAATCAATTAAAATTATGTCTTATTAAATTCTTAATATCAAGTCGAATTTGAGATATTTTTATAGGTATAACTGTTTTCTTTTTAAAATATATTGAAAAAATTAAATAATAGACTGTATTTCTATTTCAATGGTTAAATTTGGTATTCTTAAAATATAATTTAAAGGATATTGATTGATGAGAAAACTCAACGAATTTATTTGGGAAACACATGGCATTCATGCAGGTACTGAGCAAGATCATGTAAAACATGGTATTGATAAATTAGAAGATATTGTTGATAAAGCTATTGAAGCTGGTAACCCAAGTATAACCTTTATAATACATTCACCTCGATTAACAAACTTTCGCTATACCGCTGAAAGAGATACGAATGTGAAGTTTATTAGAGGGAACAAATCGTATTTAAATTATCCAAAACGTATTGCTAATCTTCGTGAAAAATATGAAGGACAAATCAATATCAAGTATGGTATTGAGCTAGAATGGATGGGACCTGATTTAGGTTTACAATGGAGTAGGTCAAAGATATTTCAAGCTGAAGATGCTGATTATGTGATTGGTTCTGTGCATTTTGCACCTGAAGGTTTACCTTATGATGGTTCAAAAGAAGAAGCTTTTGAATTGTTGAAATTAAGAGGGAGTTTGGAAGCGTATTGGGATGGATATTTCAATGAAATGATTCAAATGATAGAATGTTTTGGAGATATGATTCAGATTATCGGACATATTGATTTACCAAAATTGAATGTTGATATGCCCGAAGCTTTGGTGAATTTTGAAACGAGTTCTCATCCATTGGCTAATAAGTTTAGAACGCTTTTAGAGCTTATAGCCGATAGAAACTTATCTTTAGATGTAAATATGGCTGGAAAGTTTAAGGGTGTTGGCGTGTATCCAGTGCAAAGTATTTTAAGACGAGCAAACGAACTTGAAATCCCTGTTTGTGTAGGTACAGATACCCATCATGTGCGTTACTACGGATTAAACTACAAGGAAAGCTTAGAATATATTCAAGAAGCCGGTTACGAAAGTTATGTGAGCTATTCAAAATTAATCCCAGAGAATCGCACGATTTATGATGACCACGATTTAAAAGTAAAATATACTGTTTTAAATAAAGGCATTGAGTTATTAAATCAAAGACTGGATGATAATCAAAGACGAATTATTCCTGATTATTCTTTTGGTGGTTCGTTTTCTGAATTTGTAGATATATATAGAAGTGCCACTGGTATGGGTGATTATAACGCAATTAGAATTCGTAAATGGGGTAAATCAATAACGGTAACAAACGAAATTCCTAAAAACAGCCAAAGAATAGTTAATGGTTTGTTTTCTGAACATTTAGATGAACCTGGAGTGATTTCTTCATTGTTTAACACCTTAGCTTCTGAAGGAATTAATGTAGAAACAGCACGTCTAAAAACAAATAATGATGGTACAGCAGTTGCGTTTTTATCAATAGATAATAAAAATGGAAAAGTGCAGAGCGCTATCGATTTTATTAACGGTACGGATACGGGCCTTTTTAAAGATTTAACCTATCAAGAAAATGCTGTTTTGCCAAATTATTATAGAGCAGGCGTGTATTTGCTTGAGGTGGATGGCGTAGGTTTAAACTTGGCTTTAAGTGATAAAGTTATTTTAACAAAACATCATAATGCACCTGGAGTCCTGCTCATATTGTTGTCTGCCTTGGGTTCAAAGCACATAAATATTAAAGATTTGCGTTTAGGTAAATTGAATGATGTTGGATATTCTGCTTTGGCCATTGATGGCGATAGTAACGTGATTAGAAATCTGTTGTCAAAACTAGGCGATCAATATTATGAGGCTAATTTAATTGAGTTTCATAGTTTTTAATGCATTTTTTGTGATTTTGGGTTAATCTTTGATATATTTAAAATCATGAATCGATTATTTGTTACTTTATGTTTTTGTGTAAATTTTTTATGGGGTCAACAAACCGATTCTGTTGACTTTAAAAAAGTAGAATCTGTCATCCTTTTTAATCAGATTAACGTCGATAGTACTGTTTTTAATTCTTATCAAGTCAAGTTTAGTATTTTAAAGAACATCGATTCTGTCTATTTAGACGCTATCCATATGCGATTTCTAAATGTTGCATTAAATGAAAAGCCAATAACGTATAAGAATGATGGTAAAAAGCTTATCATCTATAACAAGTTTGAAGCTTCAACTGATTATACGCTAAACTTTCTCTTTTTTGCATCACCAAAAAAAGCCATGTACTTTGTGGGATGGGATAATGGGTCGAAAAAGCAAATATGGACTCAGGGACAAGGGCAATATACAAGCCATTGGCTGCCATCCATTGACGATATGAATGAAAAAATAGAGTTTGATTTGTCATTCGTTGCTCCTAAAGATTATCAGGTTATTTCTAATGGTAAAATGCTTTCTAAAAGAGAAACACCGACTTATAATTTATGGGAATTTGATATGCAAAACCCAATGTCTAGCTATTTAGTGGCTTTGGTCATAGGAAAATATGATAAAAAAGTAGAATATTCAAAAAGTGGCATTCCTTTGGAAATGTATTATTATCCAGAAGATTCGTTAAAATTTGAGCCAACCTATCGTTATACTCGGGAGATGTTTGATTTTCTTGAAGAAGAAATTGGGGTGTCATATCCTTGGCAAAATTATAAGCAAGTTCCTGTTAAAGACTTTTTGTATGCTGGTATGGAAAATACAAGTGCAACGATTTTTTCGGATAGTTTTGTAATCGATTCTATTGCATTTGTGGATAAAAACTATGTAAATGTTAATGCACATGAATTGGCTCATCAATGGTTCGGAGATTTGGTTACTGAGTCATCTGGAACCCACCATTGGTTGCAAGAAGGTTTTGCCACCTATTACGCCTTGTTGGCAGAACGCGATATTTTTGGAGATGAATATTACTACTGGAGATTATATGAATATTCTCAAGAATTATTAGAGCAAGATGAAGCAGGCCAAAGCACATCGCTGTTAGATCCAAAATCTAGTAGTACTACGTTTTATAAAAAAGGAGCTTGGGTCTTACATATGTTAAGAGAAAAAGTAGGGAATAGGGCTTTTAAGGTTGCAGTAAAAAATTATTTAGAAAAGTATCAGTTTGGTAATGTTGAAACAAATGATTTTATAAATGAAATCGAAATGGCGAGTGGAAAAAATTTGATAGAATTTGTTAATAATTGGCTGGTATCTAAAGAAATATATTATGACGAAATGATTGCTGATATATCAAAGAAATCTTTAATAGTTAGTCATGTATTATTTATGGATTGTGAAAAATTAAACTGTGAGCAAATTATTGAAAGAAGAAATACAGATTATAGAATTAAAATATCACTTATAAATCAAATTAATTATCCAATTAAACCTAAAACATTTAAAACTAAAAATGTTAAATTTAGAAACTATTTAGCCAATAATTTACCTGAAATTCCATCAGAATTACAAGATACCTATGAAACACTACTCTATGATAAGTCATATACAACTATTGAAACTGCTTTGTTCAATTTATGGCAAAACTTTCCGAAGGAGCGACATAGGTATTTAGATAAAATTAACGGTATTCATGGGTTTAGTGATAAGAATGTTAGAACACTTTGGTTAACTTTAGCTCTAATTACTGAAGATTATCAATTAAAACAAAGAAAACAATATTTTAAAGAATTAACAGACTATACAAGCCCTGAATACGGTTTTGAGATTCGTCAAAATGCGTTTCAATATTTAAACCAAATTCAAGCTTGTGAAGAGGATTGTATAGATAACTTAAAACAAGCTATTACACATCATAACTGGCGATTTAAGAAGTTCGCAAAGTCTTTATTGATTGATAATTAAATTATACTTAATTACAATATTAAAAAATGAAAGCATTAGTAATTTCTGGAGGAGGTAGTAAAGGCGCATATGCAGGTGGTGTTGCTGAGTATTTGATTAAGGAAGAGGGTAGAGATTACGATCTGTATTTGGGGACTTCGACTGGTAGTCTGCTCATACCTCATTTAGCGGCAGGTAAGATTGATAAAATCCACAAGGTATTTACAAATGTTAATCAAAGAAATATATTTAGTGTCAACCCGTTTGTTGTTCGTAAAAAAGGAAATAGAGAATTTGTGTCGATTGATTTTTTAAACTCATTGTGGCAGTTTATTAAAATGAAACGCACATTTGGTGAGAGTAAGGCTTTACGTCGATATTTGAAAAAACATTTTACTTACGAAGAGTATCAAATCTTAAAAAAAACTAAAGATGATGTGGTAGTTACAGTCTCCAATTTATCTAAAAATATTGTTGAATATAAGTCTATAAAGGATTTTAGTTATGATGAATTTTGTGATTGGATTTGGATTTCTTGTAATTATATTCCGTTTATGTCATTAGTGAAGAAGAATGGGTTTGAATACGCCGACGGAGCCTTTGGTTGTGTTGTGCCCATTCGAGAAGCCATTTTGAGAGGTGCAACAGAAATTGATGCTATTATTTTAGAATCTGAAAGTATGGCTTATAATAAAGTGCTTGGTAAGAATCCGTTTTCTTTAATGCTAAACTTGTTTGGTCACCTTTTGGATCAAGTTGAGCGCAGTGATATTATAATCGGTAAGTTGGCTGCAAAAAACAAAAATGTAAAGCTAAATTTATATTATACACCTTCAAAACTTACTGAAAATTCTTTGGTTTTTAATAAAAAATTGATGTCTTCTTGGTGGCAACAAGGCTATTTTTATGCAAAAGAAAAATGCGAACGTGCAAGATCTAACGAGTTGCGCATGTAGGAATTACCATAAATCTGAGACCTCTTCTTTAATAAATGACAGTGCCGCATCACTCGGTGAGCGTCGTTCCATCATTTCGGTTAAAACAACTTCTCTCAGCTTATTAGCTGTATCCGTTTTTTCTAGCATACTAGCTTTTCTAATTAATTGAATTGTAGCATTTTTTGCAGTTGTTGCGATACTCCAACACTTATCGCTAATATATATTTGTTGAGATAGATTATGTTCAAACTCTTGCTCTATACTTTGTATAAGTAAAGTTTCGTAATCTGCTTTATTAGAGTTTTTTGGAGCAATTCTAATTAATAATTTTGATGGTGATATGCGTTCTAAAAAAAGAGCCATACGTTCATAAGCCTGCAAGCGTAACGGCATCGCATTTACTTGCATGTCTTTTTTTAATAAAAAGCGTCTACGGCCATCTTCATTTTTTGTGTGTTCTCTAAAAAAGTAATAGGCTATAATTCCAGTGATTATTGAAGGAATAGCAAATAAGAAAAGGTCAAAAATTCTACTTAATTCCATAAAAAAATAATTTAATTACAAACATAGGTGGTTTGTGTTTATTGTACAAGAAATTATTAAATACTAGTGACTGTGAATAATATTTTCACGTAAAGATGTTAAGTTAAAATATAACTACAAAGAGTTTCAAAATGAGGAGTAGAGTGTTAATTTTAGCTTAATAAAATGTGGAATTTTTTTGAGATTAAGTAAGACTGAAAACTGCGACTGCAACTAAAAACTATTCAGCCCCTCCCAAATATATACAATCTTTTAAATTTTGCATACTCTTAAATGGCACAGATGCTTTCTCATACATATATGTTCTGCTTAATTCTTTTGAAAGGTGCTGATCGTCAACATTTATTTCAATATCACTCATTTTAAATTCACAAGGATGTTCATAGCCGGCAGCATGAGTAATTTCTACTAACTCTTTTCTAAAAGTTTTAAAATATTGCGCTAAACGCTCAGATTTTAGTGTTGGGTCAATGCCATTTTGAAGCCATTTACTTTGAGTAGCCACACCACTTGGGCAACGATTGGTATGACATATTTGCGCCTGAATACAACCAATACTCATCATCGCTTCTCTGGCCACATTAATGCAGTCTGCACCCATAGCAAAAGCCATAGCTGCTTTGGCAGGAAAACCTAATTTACCACTAGCTACAAAAACAATGCGCTCTGCCAATCCCTTATGTTTAAATAGTTTATATAAGTCGCTAAAGCCATAAACCCATGGCAAAGATACATGGTCTGCAAAGCTTGGAGGGGCAGCACCTGTACCACCTTCACCACCATCAACAGCAATAAAATCTGGGCCTTTTCCTGTTTTTATCATGATATCTGCTAATTCTTCCCATTGTTCTAGTTTACCAATAGCTGCTTTTATACCCACAGGTAAGCCTGTAGCTTCAGCTATTTTTTCAATGAAATCAAACATTTCTGGTACATTAGAAAAGGCTTTATGATTTGGAGGAGAGAGCACATCTTTACCAACTTCAACACCTCGAATGGCAGCTATTTCTTTAGTTATTTTTGCACCTGGTAAAACACCACCTTTCCCAGGTTTAGCGCCTTGTGATAGTTTTATTTCAATAGCTCGAATAAAAGGATTGTTATTAACGAGCTCTATCAATTTTTCCATAGAAAATCCGCCATCTTCAGCACGAACACCAAAATAACCTGTTCCGAAATGAAACACGACATCGCCTCCATTACTGTGATACGGTGATAAACCACCTTCTCCAGTATTATGATAGGCTCCGGCAATTTTCACTCCTTTGTTTAACGACTCTACCGCTTTCGCAGAAAGTGATCCAAAACTCATAGCAGAGACGTTTATTACTGATGCTGGTCTATAAGGTTTTTTCCTTTTATTAAATTCACCCATGACTTTAGCACAGGGTAAAAATGTTTTATCAATTTTATTAGGATGATTTTCAGGCAGTTTATAAGGCATCATCGCATTATTTATAAAAATATGTTGATGCTCATAGATATCTCTATCCGTTCCAAAACCTTCATAATTGTTTTCTTTTTTCGCTGAAGCATAAATCCAACCGCGTTCGATGCGATTAAAAGGTAATTCCTCTCTGTTGTTAGCTACAAAATATTGACGCATTTCCGGACCAATACTTTCTAGCCAATAGCGTAAATGTCCAACAATAGGGAAGTTGTGGCTTATTGTATGATTCTTTTGAAAAAAAATATCGCGTATAGCTACAAGAACTAAGAAAAGTAAAATCCATGCCCACCAAGCTATGTTTGATAAAAAATCTAATATTGAATCCATGTTAATTATTTAAAAAGTCAAAGGTTATTTGTGTGAATGTTTTAACCCCTAACAGCAATCCGCTTTCATCTATTAAGAAATCTGGCGTATGGTGAAGCGGTGGTTTTTTAGCATTTTTAGGTTTTCCGCCCAAATAAAAATAAAAACCAGGTATTTTTTCTTGATAAAATGAAAAATCTTCACCAATTGTTTCAGCTTTTATTTGTGTGACATTATCTTTTCCAGCTGCAAGCTCTAAAGAAGGTAGCATTTTAGATACTAAATCATGATTATTATAGGTTACTGCTGTAAAATTTTCAAAGATAATACTAGCTTCACCACCATAGGCTTTAGCAATCGTTTCAGTCATGTCTTGCATACGTTTCATAATATGCATTTTCATTTTAGGATCTAAAGTTCTTACCGTACCTATAAGTTCAGCACTTTCTGGAATAATATTGAAACGAATACCACTTGTAATTTTTCCAACACTAATGACTGCAGCTTCGTTAATAAGTTCCGATTCACGACTAATAATAGTTTGTAGGCCGTCAATAATTTTTGCTGAAATAAGGATAGGGTCAACACCTAGCCAAGGTTCAGACCCATGAGTTTGCTTGCCTTTTACATTAATGGTAAAGCGCTCTACAGCGGCCATAGCACCACCAGGTTTGTAATGAATTTGTCCTACATCAACACCAGAACGAATATGCAAACCAAAAATAGCATCTACTTTTGGATTTTCTAGAACACCTTCTTTTATCATGAGTTTAGATCCGCCTTCTTCTCCGGGTGGAGGACCTTCTTCTGCAGGTTGAAAAATAAATTTAACAGTACCATTAATCTTATCTTTATTTTTTGAAAGAATTTCGGCTACACCCATAAGAATAGCAGTATGTGCATCATGTCCGCAAGCATGAGCAACACCTGTTTTAGTTCCTAGAAACTCAGTTTCAACAATAGATTTGAATGGTAAATTATTACGTTCAATCACAGGAAGCGCGTCAATATCAGCTCTTAACGCAATCACTTTTCCTGATGAATTTCCTTTTAAAATGGCAACCACGCCTGTATGCGCCACATGAGTTTGTACTTCTAAACCGAGTGATTTTAAATGTTTAGCAATTTTTTCTGAAGTTTTAAACTCTCTATTAGATAACTCAGGATTTTGATGAAAATCACGGCGCCATTCAATAGCTTTCTGTTCAATTTCAATGTACTGTTTTTTTAAATCATTCTGAGAAAAAGCAAAAGAAATAAATAAGAAAAGCAATAGATTAAAGAGGGTTTTCATAAAAAAAATAAATTTTTGAAGTTAAAGATATTCAAATTTTACTAAAGGATGGTTTAACGGTAAATTGTTTATAATTATTAATAATTCAAGTATAAAAAAAGCATAACATTGGTTAATTTCACGGGATAAAATTGAAGATGATTTGGAAAAGTATTTAAGCCAGTTAAATGATGCACAATTAGAGCCTACAATTCAAGTTGATGGTCCCATGATTGTTATTGCTGGCGCAGGTTCTGGTAAAACACGTGTACTTACATACCGTATAGCTTATATGATGAGTAAAGGTATTGATCCCTTTAATATCTTATCGCTTACGTTTACTAATAAGGCTGCGAAAGAAATGAAAGCGCGTATAGCTAGTATTGTAGGTGCTAGTGAAGCTAAGAATTTATGGATGGGAACGTTTCACTCCGTATTTGCTAAAATTTTGCGTATTGAAGCAGATAGGATAGGCTACCCGAGTAATTTCACCATTTATGACACACAAGATTCTGATAGATTAATTGCTTCAATTATTAAAGAATTGAATCTTGATAAGGATATTTATAAATACAAGCAGGTACGCTCAAGAATTTCGTCTTATAAAAATAGTTTGATTACGGTGCGCGCTTATTTTCAAAACCCCGAACTTAAGGAAGCTGATGCTATGGCCCGTCGTCCGCGAATGGGTGATATTTATAAAGAATATGTTGAGCGTTGTTTTAAGGCTGGCGCAATGGATTTTGATGATTTACTTTTAAAAACCAATGAGTTATTGACACGTTTTCCTGAAGTTCTGGCTAAATACCAAAACCGCTTTAGGTATATTTTGGTTGATGAGTATCAAGATACCAACCATTCGCAGTATTTAATTGTGAGAGCCTTATCAGATAAATTTCAAAATATTTGTGTCGTGGGTGATGATGCCCAAAGTATTTATGCGTTCCGTGGTGCAAATATTAATAATATTTTGAATTTCCAGAAGGATTATGATGATGTTAAAGTCTTTCGATTGGAGCAAAATTACAGGTCTACAAAAAACATTGTAAATGCAGCAAATTCTATCATTGATAAAAACGAAACAAAACTTGATAAAATAGTTTGGACAGCTAATGATGAAGGTGCAAAAATAAAAGTAAACCGTTCGTTAACTGATGGTGATGAAGGGCGGTTTGTGGCGAGTACGATTTGGGAAAATAAAATGCAGGATCAGTTAATGAATAGTGATTTTGCTATTTTGTATAGAACCAATGCGCAATCACGTTCCATTGAAGATGCTTTGCGAAAGCGAGATATTCCTTATAGAATTTATGGAGGTTTATCGTTTTATCAACGGAAAGAAATTAAAGATGTATTGTCTTATTTGCGTTTAATTATTAATCCTGCTGATGAGGAAGCTCTTAAACGAATTATTAATTTCCCACCCCGTGGCATCGGACAAACTACAGTTGATAAATTAATTGTATCAGCAAATGGTTATGGACGAACCATTTTTGAGGTAATGAAAAACATTGATAAAACCGATGTTAAGATTAACTCTGGTACTAAAACCAAACTTCAAAATTTTGTTACGCTTATAGAAAGCTTTCAAGTATTAAATCAAACTGCTGATGTTTTTGAGTTGGCAGAACATGTTACAAGAACTACAGGTATAATTAAAGAATTTAATAAAGATGGCACGCCAGAAGGTGTTGTTAAAATGGAAAATATTGAAGAGCTTTTAAATGGTATGAAAGACTTTGTTGAAGGTCAAAAAGAAATTGCTGATACCACTGGTAATTTAGCTGAGTTTCTAGAAGATGTGGCATTGGCAACAGATATCGATGGCGATAAAGGTGATCCAGACCATGTGGCGTTAATGACGATACATCTAGCAAAAGGATTAGAATTTCCAACTGTGTTTGTTGTTGGACTTGAAGAAGATTTATTTCCTAGTGCGATGAGTATGAATACCCGAAGTGAACTAGAGGAGGAGCGACGCCTATTTTATGTGGCCTTAACGCGTGCTGAGAAGCAAGCATATCTAACTTATGCATTATCAAGATACCGCTGGGGTAAACTGATTGATTCTGAACCTAGCCGTTTTATTGAAGAGATAGACGAGCAGTATTTAGATATTGTGACACCAATTGAAGAACGTCGATTTAACCCAATGCTTTCTGCTGAAATTTTTGGCGATGTTGAACCAAATAAAATCAGATACAAACCAGCAAAACAACCTGTATTTAAAAAAGGAAATAATACTAAGAAAGAACCTGAAAAATTTAAAGTAACAACGCCCAAAAACTTAAAGCCTGTTGCAAAAACTAATGGAAATACTAATTTATTTGATAGTAAGTTAGTTGTTGGTAATATTGTAAAGCATATTCGGTTTGGTACAGGTGAAGTGATGAAGATAGAAGGTGCTGGCGCAGATATTAAGGCTGAGATTAATTTTCAGCATGGAGGTGCTAAAAAATTATTACTACGTTTTGCTAAGTTGGAGGTAATTGGATAAATTAATTATAAGTTAGAAAACCATGGCTGAATTTTTAAGAATATATGAGGAAAACCCCAATGCTAAAGAAATTAGCAAGGTGGTTAAAGTCTTAAAAAAAGGAGGACTTATCATTTATCCCACCGATACTGTTTATGGATTAGGATGTGATATTACAAACCTAAAAGCCTTAGAAAAAGTAGCAAGAATTAAAGGCATTAAGTTAGAAAAGGCTAACTTTTCTTTTGTATGTAGCGATTTGAGTAATTTGAGTGATTACGTGAAGCAAATTGACACATCTATTTTTAAAATATTAAAAAGGGCTTTACCTGGTCCTTATACATTTATCTTACCTGGTTCAAAATCATTGCCAAATCCATTCAAAAAAAGAAAAACCGTTGGTATTAGATTGCCAAATAATAATATTGCTTTAGAAATTGTAAAGCAACTTGGAAACCCAATTATATCGACATCTATCCATGATGAAGATGAAGTTTTAGAATACACTACAGATCCCGAATTAATTTTAGAAAAGTGGGATAATTTGGTAGATTTAGTTATTGATGGTGGGTATGGTGGTAATGAAGCATCTACGGTTATTGATTTATCTGAAGATGAACCTGTGGTTGTGAGAGTCGGTAAAGGCGATTTGAAAATATTTTAGTTTTTTTAAACTAATATTTACATTTAATTAGATAATGTTTTTTTGAAGTAGAATAAATAAAATAGTCTATGAATATATCAGAAATAAGTAGTGATATTCCTTTATTTGCTAATGACACCATAATTTTTGGTGTGTTGTGCGTAACACTTGCACTCATATTTTACACATCGAGTTTACCTCGCTTTTCAAAATTTTATAGAATTATTCCAGCGCTTTTACTATGCTATTTTATACCTTCAGTATTAAGTTCAGTTGGTTTAATTGCAGATAAATGGCTCGATGTTTCTGCAACTATAAAACATTTGCAATCCTTATATGGTGATCTAGATGGCATAACAAATCTAAATACTTTAAAGGATTATATTATTACGCATAATATAGAAGAATCAGTGTATTCAAAGTTTATAGGTGGTAGTAATTTATATTACGTGTCTTCTAGATTTTTATTACCTGCATCATTGGTTCTTTTAACTATGAGTATTGATTTAAAAGGCGTTTTTAAATTGGGCAATAAAGCTTTAATCATGTTTTTGACTGCTACTGTTGGTGTCATGATTGGCGGCCCTTTAGCTATTGTGTTTTTTAATTATGTGGCACCAGAGATTTTAATTGAGGTTGAAGGCACAGCGTTATGGAAAGGGTTATCTACCGTTGCTGGAAGTTGGATAGGTGGAGGAGCAAATCAATTAGCGATGAAAGAGCAATGGGAAGTTAGCGATAGTCTTTTTAGTATTATGGCTGTAGTAGATGTTTTAGTTGCCGAAGTTTGGATGGCGTTTTTATTATTAGGCGTTGCTAAATCTGATAAAATAGACAAATATTTTAAGGCTGATAATTCATCAATTACCGAGTTGAAGAATAAGATGGAGAAGTTTAGTTTAGAAACGGCTAGAGTACCTTCTTTTAACGATTTAATAATTCTTTTAGGTATTGGTTTTGGAGTGACTTCAATTGGCCATTTAGTTGGCGATAACTTAAGCGTCTGGATCAAAGAAAATGCACCTGTACTTGTTGATTTTGGATTAGGAAGTTCATTTTTCTGGTTAATTATTATGGCTACAACAGTCGGCATTATCCTCTCGTTTACCAAATTAAAAAGTTATGAAGGGGCAGGAGCAAGTAAAATAGGAACTGTTTTTATTTACATTTTAGTAGCTTCTATAGGTATGAAAATGAATTTAAATGCCATTGTAGATAATATAAGTTTGTTTGCTATTGGTTTTGTTTGGATGATTATTCATGTAGGCTTATTGTTTGTGGTTGCTAAAATAATTAAAGCACCATATTTCTTTTTGGCAGTAGGCTCGAAGGCTAATATTGGAGGAGCTGCCTCTGCACCTGTTGTTGCTGGTGCGTTTCATCCTTCGTTAGCTCCTGTTGGTGTTTTGTTGGCCGTTTTGGGCTATGCGTTAGGCACGTATGCAGCATTTGCTTGTGCTCTGATGATGAAGTGGGTGAGCTAATTTTAAATAGAAAGTTGTTAGCTTTATTTTTGGAGATATTCGTTTAAAGTTTTGTATATAAAAATTAACGGATTTCACTCACTAACTTTTCGGTTTATTACTGACCTTTAGTTTATTATTTATTGTTTAGGCACTAAAATCACTATCTTTTATATACGTTGTTATGAACAGTTGCCTCCAATTTTTCTAATGTTTTAGAGTTAGATGGTCTTATTTCATCTGGACTAATCACTCTACCTTCTTTATCTAAAAATATAAACCTAGGCAGTGCACCAATATCATAAAATTTAACAAAATCCGAATTTGAGCCAGAGTAAAGTTGCACGCCTTTAATTGAATTTTTGGTAATATACTTTTCCCATTTATCATATTCGCGATCAGTACTAATAGAAATAATTTGAAGTTCATTATTATAAGAAAAGTGTTCCTCTAACTGTTTTAGAAAAGTATGTTCTACTTTACAGGGTTTACACCAAGTTGCCCAAACATCAATGTACACATATTTCCCTTTGAAATCTTTTAATGTTTTAACATTGTTTTTTATGTCTTTGAAAAAGAAATTATTTCCAATTTTATTAACTATTGATGTTTTATATAGGTATTTAATATTTTTCTGTTTAAGAATATCAGAGAATTCATCAAATTTTAATTTTACATAAGAGCTTAAGCTATCAACTACGTTTAGAGATATCCCTTTTTCATTAATTAATTCGCCTTTTTCATGAATGAGTATTTCAAGCTCCTCTTGTTTTATTCCATTGCGAACCATTTCAGATAACAGGTTTTGATATTTTTTAGAATAGGCTAAGAAATTATTAGATAACTTAAAGTTGCCTGAATAATCTATAGACTCGAAAAGTTCATTCTCATCTATAAATAGAGTTATTTCGCTATTTGGGGAAATTACTAACTCTCCTAATTCTCCCTGTTTACCATCAAAAAATGAATAAATTTGATAAAATTTATTTTCTAGAATTTTCATAGTGTCAATAACTCTATTTGATTCCTTAAATCGAAGAATAGACTTTATCTCCCATGATTTATCTTTATCATATATAATAAGGCTATCTAATAATTGCTGATTAGTTACATTAACTTCTATTACAGAAATAGGATTTTTTCTTTCTTCCTTGCAACTGGAAATTAAAGTAGATACCATAAATATAATTATTGATGGCTTTATCATTTTATTTAGCATTGTTTATCATGTGTTCGAGTATAGTTTGTGCGCAATAGAGTAGAGTTTACAAAGTTCGCTTTTTGTGTGTTTGCCGATTGTAAGTTCGGCTAAAATTTTTAATTTAAAAGCTTCACTGTAACGTCTAATTAATTTGTCATTTCTGTACATTATATTTACAATTATGTAGCCTTATTTCAGGACATGTCAATATTATGGGCAACGGTGTTTTGTATGATTAGTTGCGTGTTCCAGCATCTAATTTAGCAAATAAATCACAGATAGAAAATTCCAGCGGAATTTTCTAAGTAGGCATTGCCCAAGCAATTAATTATAAACGTTGTTGGTAATTGTATTAACTTTTTTCCTTTTTATGTAGGTGTATAATAGGCTAATAATACCAATTGAAATTACCAAATGCTTTAATGTATGTCCGCTCAATATTTTTAATGTGCTCTGAGTTTGGTAATCGAAGTGCTCAAAAAATTTAGCAATAACATAAGCAATTAGGAGCATCCAATAGCCAATAGTTAAATTATATTTTGATTTATAGAATAGGAGTATTATTAGTATTGCTAGAATGGGATAAAATTGAACTAAAAGGTAAATTTTAAGATCGTTAAAAATAATCCAATATATTACAGATATCAGGCCAATAAGGAGTGCAGGGAATAGTGTTTTTAAGCCAATTTTTAAGTCAATAAATTCACTGATAATAATTGAGAAAAGAGACATAAATGCTATCGTCATAGGTAGCCTATCCCAAACTAAAGTATTATTGTTTGGATTTAAATGATAATAACCAGAACCCAATGAGACGAGAGAGATGCCTAAAAAAAACGATATGTATTGAATCTTTGTTTCTGATAAAGTCGCGGTTGTGTGCAAACCTAACACTCCAATTATTAAAAAAGGAATATTAGAAACAACATTCCAAAAATTAGGGATATTAAAGATTGTGTTAGAATCGCAAAAATTATGGTATTCTTTATTCTGCCCTATTGGAGATAAAATGAATATGCCAGCAATGGCAATAATCGTAATTGAGAATAATATTACATATCCAACTTTTTCTTTTTTCATTTAGTCAAAGATTGTGAATAATTGCTACTGGTCAGTATCAGAATGGTAGCCGACTGCATTGTACTTTTCTATTAAGTTACATGAAAGTTTATGTGGGCTACAACTTTTGTATTTACTACTGTCTAGGCTATTATTTTTATACATTGTTATATGGCGTTTTTATTATTAATTAGAATTTAACTCCCAACTAGATATCTGCTATAATTTGGCAATATTCTTTTTATAAACAGCGTTATAATTAAGGAAACAAAAAAGACAAGAGATGAAACCATACAATATATTATAAATGAATTTGAGGTGAACGAAAAATCTAATTTCCATTTTAATATTCCAGTAACCCAAATTACAATTCCATGTGTAAAAAACACACCAAAGCTGTTTGCTGCAATTATTTCTAAAAATCTAAGTTTATAGTTTTCAAATCGATTTAAAAAAATCATAAAAAAGAGACACAAAAGAATTTTTTGAATAATCATCAAATCAATTCCGCCAAAAGTAAATGGGTCTTTATGATAGTTTCCGAATTCCCCAATATATGCTTGAAATATTGCAAGAGAAAGAGCAATACTTAAAATATAAAATTCCTTTCCTTTAATTTTGGAATACAGAATATTTTTATTTTCTGAAGATATTATACCAAACAAATAAATAGGCGAAAAGTAAAAAACATTTTGAAAAACTGAAAACATATTATATTCTATTCCTTCTAATGATTTGTGAATAAAAACTGAACAAATTAGTAGAAAAAGAGTTATCACTATCGAGGTTTTTAGCTTGAGTTTTATGAATCGAACAAAAAGTGGTGACATTGCAAAAACTATCATAATGAAAGGAATATACCAATAGCCAGCAAAACTTTTATCAACCCCAGTAAGATAATGACGAAATATAGGAAAGGCTAATAATTCATCATATCGAAGTGAAAGAGTATTTGATGATAAAATACCACTGATGCAAATCTTGATAAGTAAATAAACTATCGGAATTGTTGACAAAATAAGATATGGAACTAAAACATATTTAGTCTTTTTTATCATAAATTCTTTAAATTTAAAATTTTTATAAAAAATATGATGAAATAAAAAACCAGAAATAAATACAAAAAACGAAGTCCCTCCTTGAGTCAAGTTTTGAATTGTATAGCCTAATATTGAATTATATTTAAAATCAACTAAATACTTACAATGTCCAAAGACAATAAATATAATCGAAATACCTCTAAAATAGTTTATTGAGTTTATGTACACATATTAATTTTAATACAATTTTCAAATGCCATATAACGCCTGTATATAGTTACTGGTAACTATATATCTGTTATGTGTGCTCTAAGATAAATAAAAATCTTAATTGTTTAACATTACTTGTGTTTATAGGTGTTTTATTAAGAAAAACGAATTATTATTCGGTGATAAACGTATATTTAACGTTTAATGTTCGTTTAATATTTAATAAAAATAATAGATTGGATTACTCACTACCATCAACATTTATTTTACGTTAATACTATACAATTCCGAATGTTGCATAATATGTTGAGGGGTGTAATTTTCGTTGCTTTCAGGTATTGTTGGTTAAGTATATGAATCCGTTTTAATAATTTACATACAGCGTTAAACGAAAATTACAGATTTTTTAAAAGTCAAGTAATAAACTGAAACGATAATTCATATTTAACTGGGTTAGCAAGGCCTAATTGCGGGTTTGAGTGAATTATTGAGACCACTGCCAGAGAAGCAAGTTAGTTCTAGGATATTTATATTTCTGAGTTTAATTATTTATAAATTGAAATCAAGGAATAAAACTTTCACTCTTTGGTTAACCTACTTGCCGGAAGGCAGGCACCATAAAAAAAGCCCAACTATACGTTGAGCTTTTAAATTATAATTTTTAAAACGTACTAGTTGTTACCAGCAGCTAAGTTTTTCATTTCTTTTTCAATCATATCATAAAATTGATCAATTCTTGGAAGTACAACAATACGTGTACGTCTGTTTTTTGCTCTATTTCCAGCAGTATCATTATCAACCAACGGTACAAATTCGGCACGACCTGCAGCAATAAGTTGCTGAGGGTTAACACCAAGTTCTTGTAACACTCTAATGATACTTGTAGAGCGTTTTACACTCAAATCCCAGTTATCAATTAATGGCTCTTTCATGTACGGTACATTATCTGTATGACCTTCCACCATACACTCAAAATCTGGCTTGCTGTTTACAACTTTTGCAACTTTAGCTAAAACTTCTTTTGCTCTAGTTGTTACGTTGTAACTACCACTTTTAAATAATAATTTATCAGCGATTGAAATAAATACAACACCTTTCTCAACATTTACTTCAATGTCTGGGTCGTTAATACCAACCTCGCGTTTTAAGCTTGTTACCAAAGCTAAAGTTACACTATCCTTTTGGGTAAGGGCATCTTGTAAACGTGTAATTTTGAGCTCTTTTTCTTTGATACTTTCTAATGTTTTTTCAACATTGCTAGCACCTTTTGCAGATAAAATAGTTAGGTTGTCATTACTTTTACGCAAATCTGCTATTTGCTCTTGTAATGCTGTCGCTCTCGCTGTTACTGAAGCTCTATCTTCTAAACAAGCGTTTAATTTTACTGTTGCAGAATTAAGCAAGTCTTGAGTTTCTTTTTGTTTTGCTTCTAAATCTGTGAATAATTTTTTTGATACACACGAACTAAGTAAAAGCATTGCAGATACACTAAGTAATAAGATTTTTTTCATGATTATTTTAAGGATTAATTTTCTAAAGTATTGTACAAAAATATATAAAAATCGTTTGTTTTAAACATTTTAACAAAACTTTTACAAACGATTTATAAACTATTGTATTCCGTTTTTTTATTTACGAAATAATCGTATACTATGGATGTTCTAGAATAGTATTTTGTTTTGTTTTTTATTGATTTTCTTTGATTTAAAACTTGATTTAAATGATAGTAATAACTAAAATGTGCTTTTATTATAGCTATAGTATGCTTTGGTTTAAATTCAATTAAGAATTTTATAGCAGCAATACCATCGAGAATTAAGCGGATAAATATTTTTCCTAGAATAAAACCATTGGCGTTTTTAGTAAGCGTAAAGAGACTGTTTCTAAAATTTAGGAAGGTTTTTTTTGGATTGCTATTTTTAAGTGTTGCACCACCTACATGGTAAATTTCAGAGCTGCCAACATATTTTATAACATAGCCAAGGTTTTTAGCGCGCCAACATAAATCTATCTCTTCCATATGTGCAAAATAAAGTTCGTCAAAACCATGTAGTTCGTTAAATACATCCCTTTTAATAAACATACAGGCACCTGATGTCCAAAATATTTCGGTCGAATCATTGTATTGCCCCAAGTCTTTTTCTACAGTGTTAAAAATTCTACCTCTACAGTATGGATAACCATATTTATCAATAAACCCGCCAGCAGCGCCTGCGTATTCAAAACAATCTTTTTTGTTATAGTCTAATAGTTTAGGCTGAATAATGGCAGTATTGGTATCTTCTTTAAAAGTATTTACAATCGGATTTAACCAGTTTTGGGTAACCTCTACATCACTATTTAAAAGACAGAAAACATCAGCATCAACGGATTTTAAAGCATCATTATAGCCTTTAGCATAACCTGCGTTTTCTTTATTTTGAATAACTGTTATCGTTGGATAATTGGATGTAATAAAAGCAACGGAGTCATCAGTTGATGCATTATCTGCAACATAGATATCTGCATCCTTTGAATGTTGAATAACTGATGGTAAAAACTGTTCTAATAGTTTTTTCCCGTTCCAATTTAATATGATAATGGCTAGTTTCATGAAATATATTCTGGAATATCCTTTAAAAACTGATAACGTTCATTTTTAAAATCCATTTGACAATAATAATGATTTAATCCATTGGTTACCATTAGGAAAGTAGCATTTAACTCTAAATTATAACGTGCTATTTGATCGAATGCTTTTTGATTGATGCTTATTTTTGGAGCTTTACATTCCACTATGAGATGAATACTGCCATCTGTATTGTAAATAACAATATCATAACGCTTTTTTAATGAGTTTATAGTCAGTTCTTTTTCAACATTAATTAAAGATTTAGGATACCCTTTTTCTTGAATTAAATACTGAATGCAATGTTGACGCACCCATTCTTCGGGTTGCAAAATGATAAATTTTTTACGTATCGGATCAAAAATAGAAACTTTATTTTCGCTATTTTTGAATCGGAAGTGATATGTGTGGAAATTTAAATTTTGCACATCACAAATTTATCATTATAATGTTACTTCAAGTTATTTTCACAGAAATTTTTATTACGATTTGGACGAAGTCAAACAATTAGTTGCGGACATAAAAAATAAAAAACTCAAGCCTATTTATTTTTTAATGGGTGAGGAGGCCTATTATATTGATAAAATCTCAGATTTTATTGAAGCATCTGTGTTGGCTGAAGAGGATCGTGGTTTTAATCAAATGGTTCTATATGGTAGAGATGTTTCGGTTGACGATATCGTTGGGAATGCGAAGCGTTATCCAATGATGGCCGAATATCAAGTGATTATTGTAAAAGAAGCACAAGATTTATCTCGTACTATTGAAAATCTGGCTAAATATGCCGAAAATCCACAACCTACAACGGTTCTAGTGGTTAATTATAAATACAAAAAGATTGATAAACGCAAAGCTTTATACAAAACTCTTAAGAAAACAGGTGTGGTTTATGAAAGTAAAAAGCTTTATGAAAATCAAGTAGCCGATTGGATTCGTCGCGTTCTATCTCCTAAAAAATATACAATTTCGCCCAAAGCTGCACAAATGCTCGTTGAGTTTTTAGGAACAGATTTGAGTAAAATAAATAATGAGCTAGAAAAACTACAGATTATTTTACCTGAAGGCACCCAAATTTCTCCAGATCATATTGAAGAAAATATAGGTATAAGTAAAGATTATAATAATTTTGAGTTGCGTAAAGCTGTTGGAGAACGTAATGCTATTAAAGCCCATAAAATAGTTAATTATTTTGCGGACAATCCTAAGGACAATCCTATGGTGGTCACAGTATTATTGTTATTTAATTTTTTCTCGCAACTTCTTCATTTTCATGGGTTAAAAGATAAGTCTCCTCGAAGTGTGGCTTCTGCTCTAAAAATCAATCCTTATTTTGTGAAAGAGTATATTACAGCTGCTAGAAATTTTCCTATGCGAAAAGTGAGTGCTGTTGTGGCAACACTCAGAGAGTTTGATGTTAAGGGTAAAGGAGTTGGCTCTAATGCAGTACCTCAAGGTGATTTACTTAAGGAGTTAATGGTAAGAATTTTGTCCTAATTTTTATATGTAAACTGATATTGTGAGCACAAGCATTGTGAGGAGTAACAGCATAAAAACTAGAGGCATCACAAATTTCAACCATTTATCATATCCTACTTTTACAATGGCCAAAGATGCTAAAATCAAACCAGTTGGATTAATAAATGCGAATAAACCCATACCATATTGGTAGGCATTAACGATCATTTCTCTACCAATCCCAACACCATCTGCCAATGGAGACATGATAGGCATTGTTAAAACGGCCATACCCGAAGATGAAGGAATGAAGAAGGATAGCCCACCATAAATGTATAACATGGCATTGATGAATATACCTTTGTTCATACCGTTGGTGGCAATACTGGCATAGTATAAAAGCGTATCACTAATTTGGCCATCATTCATTAAAATAGTTACCCCTCTGGCTATTCCAATAATTATGGCAACACCTAATAAATCTCCAGCACCTTTTACAAAAACATCTACAAAAGTGTGTTCTTTAATTTTTCCTATTACACCTATAAAAATGGCACCTATTAAAAAGACTACCGTCATTTCTAAAAACCACCATTCTAATTGAGATACTCCATAAATCATAATTATAAAACATAAAATAAAAATGAAAAGGATAAGACGTAAGCGAGTAGTTAATTTTAAAGAAGCATCTGTCGTACTGCCAAAATATTTTTCTATTTCTTCCTTTTGATCATAAATAATAGATTTTGTTGGATCTTTTTTTACCCGTTGTGCATATCTCATAATATATAGGATACAAATTAGTGCTCCTGAGCCTAGCATTATAAATCTTACAGTAATTCCTGATGTCCAATTTATACCAGCGGCATCTGATGCAATAATAGTGCTAAAAGGATTTGTTGTTGAGCACATAGTACCTATAGATGAGCCAATGTAAATACAAGCTAATGGTACCATCGCATCGTATTTAGCAGCTAAAAATATAGGTATAAGAATAGGGTAAAAGGCAATAGTTTCCTCGGCTAAACCAAATGTGGTTCCACCAACTGCAATTAAAGTAGTCACTAGAATAATTAATATATATTCATAGCCTTTTAGTGTTTTAGCAAGCCATGAAATACCTGCATCAAAAGCATTCGTATAATTGATAACACCTATAAGTCCGCCTATAATTAAAACAAGAAAAATAATATCGGCGCCCTCAATAATGCCTTTTATTGGAGATTTAATAAAGGCAATTGCACCTTGCGGCTTTGCTTCAACTTTTTTGTAAGTATTAGGTATGCTAATAGGTTTCCATATATCACCATTAGTAAATTTCTCTAATGGAATTTTAATTTCTAGTAGATTTAAAGTTTCCTGTGTCGCGGCTAATACTTTAGTCTCACTTAAACTTTTTTTTGTAAAAGTATTTTCAATTTTATTATATGTTAAAGAATCATACGCTCCTGACGGAACTAACCAGGTTAAAATTGCAACTAATGCTGCGATAATTAATAATATGGTTTGAGCTGTTGGAAATTTTATTGTTTTCAATGGGATATATTTTATTAAGAATAAAGATAGTGCTATTTTAGTTTTGATTTAAAATTTAATAAGCAATGGAAGTTGATATTCATAAAAGCTGGATACCTTATTTAGGAGGAGAGCTTGATAAACCTTATTTTTCGGACCTCTCCAACTTTGTAAAGACTGAATATAGAAATCACACCTGTTTTCCTGCAGAAAATCAAATTTTTAATGCATTCAATCACTGTCACTTTGAAGCTGTGAAAGTGGTTATTATTGGGCAGGACCCATATCATGGTGACGGTCAAGCCAATGGTTTGTGTTTTTCAGTAAGAGAAGGAATAAGTCATCCACCTTCATTAAAAAACATTTTTAAAGAAATAGAATTAGATTTAGGGATTCCATATCCAAAGAGTGGTAATTTACTACGTTGGGCGAATCAAGGTGTTTTGTTATTAAATGCTACGTTAACAGTAAGAGCACATGAAGCAGGCAGTCATCAAAAAGAAGGATGGGAAGCTTTTACAGATTCAGTTATAAAGACTATAAGTGACAGAAAAGAGAATATCGTGTTTTTACTTTGGGGTGGTTATGCAAAGAAGAAGATTAAATTGATTGATTTAAATAGGCACCACGTTTTAACATCAGGACATCCTTCACCTTTAAGTGCTAATAGAGGCTATTGGTTTGGAAATAAGAATTTTTATGACACAAACAAATGGTTAATAAACAAAGATTTGCGCCCTATAGCATGGTAGCTTTTAGCTATGAGTTTTTGTTTCTAACATGAACATGTAAAAGTAAAAAAAGAGTCAAAAATATGGAAGTAAATAGGAAAATAGGGTATAACGTAAATAACATTTTTTAAAAGCCTTTATTCGAAAATTCAGACACTAAAAATTAGTAAAAGCCACACTTTTATCAAAAAATAAAAATTAACTTCCTGTCGGTGCAAGTGTTTGCGACGCTGTGGGCATAGTGATGCGTGTTCTTAAAACCACAGGTTTTTTGTCAATCTTAGTAACTCTTTTAGTTCTATTACAACTAAATTTCAGCAATAATAAATTGATAATTACAAGTCCAGAAAGAATAAGAGTAATTGTTAATAACATAGTAATTTGGGTTAAATATACGGCAAAATACATTTTTATTCGATTAAATGCAATTATTTATGAATAAAATCTTAATATCCTTAAATAATACTACAAAATTAATCAATAAATGACTACAAACAATACGTACTAATACGTATTTTTATATTTTTAGTACATCATCAATATCTTATCTACATAATTATTGTCTTTTTAATTCTAAAGATGTTTTTTTATGTAGAATGTAATTTAATAACATAATCTTTAGCTTATTTATAATTAAACTATTTTCTACGTTAGACAAAAGTTTTTTGAAATGAAAACGCTTGTTTAATGAAATAAATTTATTTTTGAATAAAATAAAAACTAACATGAATCAACCTGAATGGGTAGTTGTTAAGGAATATAAGGATATCACTTATAGAAAGTGTAATGGTGTGGCTAGAATAGCGTTTAATAGACCAAATGTTCGAAATGCTTTTCGACCAAAAACAACAAGCGAATTATATGATGCTTTTTATGATGCTAATGAAGATGTAAATATCGGAGTGGTCTTGTTATCTGGTGAAGGGCCTTCAACAAAAGATGGCGTTTATTCTTTTTGTAGCGGAGGTGATCAAAAAGCAAGAGGTCATCAAGGATATGTCGGTGAAGATGGATATCATCGTTTAAACATTTTAGAAGTTCAGCGATTAATTCGTTTTATGCCTAAGGTAGTTATTGCTGTTGTTCCTGGTTGGGCTGTTGGAGGAGGACACAGTTTACATGTAATTTGTGATTTAACAATTGCCAGTAAAGAACATGCTATTTTTAAACAAACAGATGCTGATGTTACAAGTTTCGATGGAGGTTATGGATCTGCGTATTTAGCAAAAATGGTGGGGCAAAAAAAGGCTCGAGAAATCTTTTTCTTAGGAAGAAGTTATTCTGCGCAAGATGCTTATGACATGGGTATGGTAAATGCGGTTGTACCTCATGAAAATTTAGAAAGTACAGCCTATGAATGGGCTCAAGAAATATTAGCAAAATCACCTACATCAATCAAAATGCTTAAATTCGCAATGAATTTGACAGATGATGGTATGGTTGGACAACAAGTTTTTGCAGGTGAGGCAACGCGTTTAGCATATATGACAGATGAAGCAAAAGAAGGTAGAAACGCTTTCTTAGAAAAGCGAAAACCTAATTTTGATAAAAAATGGATTCCATAATGCAGAATATTTCTATTTGGATTTCTGCAATACGTTTAAGAACACTTCCACTATCAATTTCTGGTATTATTTTAGCAGCGTGTTTAGCACATTATAATAGTGTTTTTGAATGGAGAATTTTTATACTCGCGCTACTTACAACGCTTAGTTTTCAAATTCTTTCTAATCTTTCAAATGATTATGGTGATGGTGTAAAAGGAACGGATAATGAAGACAGAATAGGTCCGGAACGCGCTATACAATCAGGTGAAATTTCACCAGAAGAATTGATGAATGCTATTAAATTAAATATAATTATATCTATTATTTTAGCTTTCACACTTATATATAGTGCCTTTGGTGTTAAGCACTTTTTACTCACTATTTTTTTCTTCTCACTTGGTATAGGATCTATAATTGCAGCTATTCGCTACACTATGGGCAGTAATGCTTATGGTTATAAAGGTATGGGTGATGCTTTTGTCTTTGTGTTTTTTGGTTTAGTAAGTGTTATTGGTTGTTATGTTTTATTTGCAAAACAATTAGACCATGTTACTTTTTTACCTGCCTTTACTATAGGATTATTAAGTACAGCTGTGTTAAATCTAAATAACATGAGAGATAGGTTGTCTGATAAAAAATCAAACAAAATTACCTTAGCTGTTAAATTGGGAGAAAAAAATGTTAAGATTTATCATAACATTTTAGTTTTGGGAGCCATAATTACATCGGGGTTATTCGGGGCTCTATATTATACCTCGCCATATAATTTAATTTTTACAATTACCTATATCCCTTTGCTTCTGCATTTAAAAAGAGTGAATGGTAATATTGATCCTAAATTATTTGATCCTGAGCTTAAAAAACTAGCATTAACAACGGTATTATTGGCAATCTTAATAGGAATTGGTCATTTACTGCCATTTTAGTAAATTTAATATTTTAAAACTCTAATTTTTTTAATATGAAAATCACATTCTATGGTCATGCAAGTTTGGGCATTCAAATAAAAGATATACATATTCTTGTTGATCCATTTATTTCATCCAATGAAAAAGCTTCTCATATTGATGTTAATTCGCTTAAAGCTGATTATATTTTAGTGACTCATGCACATCAAGATCATATTTCAGATGTTGAATCCATTGCTAAAAGAACAGGAGCTGTCGTGATTTCTAACTTCGAGATTGTTAATCATTTTGGTAAATTAGATATTGAAGGGCATCCTATGAATCATGGCGGGAAATGGGATTTTGAGTTCGGTACTGTTAAATATGTAAATGCGATTCACACGTCTTCGTTTCCAGATGGAAGCTACGGCGGGCAACCAGGAGGTTTTGTAATAGAAGGCGAACATAAGAACATTTATATAGCCGGAGATACTGCATTAACGTATGATATGAAGTTAATTCCGTTACAGACTAAATTAGATTTAGCCATTTTACCAATAGGCGATAATTTTACTATGGGAATTGATGATGCTATTTTAGCGAGTGATTTTATTCAGTGTGATAAAATTTTAGGATATCACTATGATACCTTTGGTTATATTGAAATAGATCATGAGAAAGCAAAGCGAAAATTCTTTGAAAAAGATAAAGATTTGATGTTGTTAGAAATAGGTGATTTTATTGAATTATAGTTGATTTTTGAATTTATCTCACCTTACTTCTTAAAACCATTTTATGTAATAATTTTGGAGACAAACGTTTTAAATAAGCACCAACCTTTTCGAATTTACCAATATAAACCTCAAACTTTTTATGTCTTATTGCCCTAATCATCTTTTTTGTAAAAACAGAAACATCTAAACCTTTTTCAGTCATTTCGTCTTGATACCCCTGTTTACTTCCATTTGATGTTAAAGCATTTCTAGCAACGTTTGTGTTTACAAATCCAGGACAAACCATAGTAACTTTTACATTGTCTTTTTCGTGTTCTAAGCGTAGAGCATCAAAAAAACCGTGCAAGGCATGTTTGGCACCACAATAAGACGAACGAAGAGGAGAACTAAATTTCCCCATAAGACTTGATACGACAACATAATGTCCAGATGCATTAGTAATAAAATGCGGTAATATGGCTTTGCTTAATGCTACTGTTCCCAGATAATCTATTTCCATAATCTTTCTGTCTACTTCAATAGAAGTTTCGATAATAGGTGAGCGTTGGCTAATACCACCATTATTTATAAGCACATCAATTTTACCATAAATGGCTACTGCTCGTTCAGCCAATGTTTTCATAGAATCAATGTTTGCTAAATCAAAAGGAAGCACTTTAATAGTTTCTGAATTAATACAACTAGCTTTTACACGCTGTAATTCAGCTTCTCGTCTTGCCGAAATAATTAATTTAGAACCTTTTTCTGACAATTGTTTTGAGAGTTCTTCTCCAATTCCTGACGAAGCACCGGTTATCCAAATAATTTTCCCATTTAATTTACTCATAAACTTATTAATTTTTAATCAAAATACAATATTTTTGCGACACAAAATTATGACAGCCAATTATCATAAATACCTCCTCGATTTCAAACAGCCTAGTGGAACATCAAGAGGGACATTAACTCAGAAGGAAACCTATTTCATCATTATTAATAGTGAGATTAAACAAGGTATTGGTGAATGTGGGTTATTCAGAGGTTTGTCAATCGATGATAGACCCGATTATGAAAACAAGTTAAATTGGGTTTGTAATCATATTGATCTGGGGCTAGAGGAATTACTAACGCAACTAATAGAATTTCCTAGCATCCAAATTGGTTTAGAAATGGCTTTTAAATCTTTAGAAAGTCATGATCCGTTTGAATTGTTTCCTTCAAAGTTTATTAGAGGTGAAGATTCAATTTCTATTAACGGACTCGTATGGATGGGCAGTGAATCTTTCATGAAAGAGCAGATTGCTAAAAAAATTGAAGCCGGTTTTAGCTGTATTAAAATGAAAATTGGAGCGATAGATTTTCAACAAGAAATAAATCTGTTAAAATCCATCAGAAATCAATTCTCTTCAAAAGATATTGAATTACGTGTTGATGCGAATGGCGCATTTCATCCTACAAATGCTTTAGAAAAACTAAAAATTTTATCAGATTTAGATTTACATTCAATTGAGCAACCTATAAAACAAGGCCAAATAAATACTATGGCTACATTATGTAAAAAAACACCATTACCAATAGCCTTAGATGAAGAATTAATTGGAGTTTTTTCTGTAACAAAGAAGCAAGAATTGCTACAAACCATAAATCCACAATACATCATTTTAAAGCCAAGTTTAGTTGGTGGGTTTTCAGGTAGTGATGAATGGATTAATTTGGCTGAAAAACAAAATATTGGGTGGTGGATAACAAGTGCTTTGGAAAGTAATGTAGGCTTAAATGCCATTGCACAATATACCTATACAAAGCAAAGTATTATGCCCCAAGGTTTAGGTACCGGTAGTTTGTTTACTAATAATTTTGAATGCCCTATGCAAGTCAATAATGGTCAATTGCAATACAATAATTTAAAAAATTGGAAATTTAATTTATAATATGGATTATATACAACAAGCTTATAAAGGGTTACACGATTTATGGCGATACATATTGGGGGTGGTTATTATATTTTTTGCGTGGCAATTAATAGGTATGATTCCTTTAGTTATTACGCTAGCAATAAAAGTATTAGGAGATAGTGCTGTTAATATGCCTACGGACATTACTCAAATGTCAAATGTATTAGGTAGTAACCTGTTCTTGTTTCTCATGTTGTTATCTTTTGTTTTTGGATTGTTAGGTGTATTTATTTCCTCTAAAGTATTGCATAAACAATCACTAACTAGTTTAACTACTGCAAGAAATAAAATTGACTGGAAGCGTTTCTGGTTTATATTTATTCTGTGGGGAATGGTTTCAAGCAGTATGGTGTTGTTAGACTATTATATAAGTCCAGAAGATTATCAAATTAATTTTAACTTACAGCCATTTTTAATTCTTGCAGCTATTGCTATTCTTATGATACCACTGCAAACTAGTTTTGAAGAATACTTTTTTAGAGGTTACCTCATGCAAGGTTTAGGGGTGATTTTTAAAAATAAATGGTTGCCATTATTAATAACATCAGTAGGGTTTGGTTTAATGCATATTGCAAATCCAGAAGTAGATAAACTGGGGTATGTGATTATGGTATATTATGTTGGAACAGGATTGTTTTTAGGTGTCATTACGCTTATGGATGATGGCTTGGAGTTAGCTTTGGGTTTTCATGCCGCTAATAATTTATTTACAGCACTTTTAGTAACTGCCGATTGGACGGCATTTCAAACACATTCTATTTTAAAAGATTTATCAGATCCTTCAGAAATGGGATTAGCTGAAATTTTTGTTCCTGTTTTTATTGTGTTTCCAATTCTACTTTTTATTCTTGCAAAAAAATACAATTGGAGTAATTGGAAAGATAAACTTTTAGGTGAAGTAGTAGCACCTCCAAAAGAAGATTATAAAATTTTAGATTAAAATATGACACCAAAATATACTAATGTACACTCAAAATTTAAGCTTGATAATTTAAGTTATACTTATGAAGACCTTATGGAGGTTGCCTATAGTTATGTTAAGGAGGGCTTACCTTATCAGCAGGAGCTTGGTGATTTTTTACTCGATTGGCTTGATGATAAAGATTATATAATTGTAAAAACATCTGGTTCTACAGGGAAACCAAAAAAATTAAAAATTAAGAAAGAGGCTATGGTGAATTCTGCTATTGCTACAGGTAATTTTTTTAATTTAAAACCAGGGAATAAATTACTACAATGCCTACCGTCAAATTTTATTGCTGGTAAAATGATGATTGTAAGGGCTATTATTTTGGGTCTTGAATTAGATATGGTAGAACCATCTGTGCTTCCACGAATTGATTATGAAAAAGACTATGACTTTTGTGCTTTTACACCTATGCAACTCAAAAGTTTCGCAAAATATTTAAAAAGCATTAAAACTGTAATTGTTGGTGGAGGTCGTGTTTCAAATACTATTATCGATTTAATTAAAGATAAAAAACCGCATGTTTACGAAACATATGGAATGACTGAAACCGTTTCGCATATTGCAGTTAAAAAGCTAAACAATTTTTCAGGACAAGAAGAAGAGAAGTATTTCACAACACTTCCAGGAATTAAGTTGTCTCAAGACGAAAGAGGATGTTTAATTATTGAAGCTCCAAAATTATCTGATGATAAAATAGTTACTAACGATATAGTTGATTTAAAATCTGACTCTAGTTTTAAATGGCTTGGACGTTATGATAATGTCGTAAATTCTGGAGGTATTAAATTATTTCCAGAACAAATTGAAAGTAAACTTCAAGATAAAATTGAGGGTGAATTTTTTATAGCTTCAAAAGAAGATGATACTTTAGGTGAAAAGCTTATTTTGATTATAGAAGGAAATAATAACGATATAGATAATACGATTTTTGACGATTTGGATAAATACGAGAAGCCAAAAGAAATTTATGCTACACCAAAATTTAAAGAAACGGCTTCAGGTAAAGTCCATCGCAGAAAAACTTTAGAGGCACTAAATCTTGTCTAGTACCAACTATATTATAGCATTAAATATTAACAAAATAATATAATCATGAGTTTTATAAAACGTGTGTTATCAACCGTTACAGGAATCTTTGTATTCTTAATTATTTGTTTCTTTGGAATCTTGCTTTTAGGCGTATTATTTAGTTCAGAGTCTGATGATTTGGTAAAAGTGAGATCGAATTCAGTCTTAGAATTGAAATTAGATTTCCCAATAAACGATTATGCAGGAAAAACGAAATTTGTAGAATACCCTTTTTTGAATGAAGACAAAAAGAATGGCCTTTTTAATATTATAGATGCTATAAATTATGCGGAAACAGATGATAAAATTAAAGGGATTTCGATTGATAATAATTTTATAAATGCAGGTATATCGCAAACTAAAGCGCTTCGAGGGGCTCTAGATAAATTTAAAGCATCCGGTAAGTTCGTTGTTGCTTATGGAGATATATACTCTCAAAAAGATTATTATTTAAGTTCTGTTGCAGATACAATTTATTTAAACCCTTTTGGGATGATGGAATTTAAAGGCTTGTATACAGAGCGTTTATATTTTAAAGATTTTCAAGAAAAGTCTGGATTTAAAATGGAAGTGGTAAGATTAGGTAAATATAAAAGTGCAGTAGAACCTTTTTTAGATAGCGAAATGAGTGATGATAACAGAGAGCAAATCTCTGTATATTTAAATTCACTTTGGAATGAAATGAAACTGGATATTTCAAAGAGTAGAAATATTCCAGTTGATAGATTGAATATAATTGCAGATAATTTATTAGCTAGAAATCCTAATTTGGCAAAAACTTCTAACCTTATTGATAAGATTGCATACCATGATGAGTATGTAAATGGAATGAAGTACGCTCTAGGAATAGATTCAGAAAAAGATTTAAATCTCATTGAGGTAGCTGACTATTCCGAATATGCATCAAATAAATTAAAAGCGAATTATAATAAAAATAAAATTGCTGTAATTTTTGCTGAAGGTGATATTATGTATGCTGAAGGAGAAAAAGGAATAGTAGGTCATGGCGCTATAAATAGATCGTTACAAAAGGCAAGAAAAGATGATAAAATAAAAGCGATTGTTTTAAGAGTAAATTCTCCAGGTGGTAGTGCTTTGGCAAGTGAATTGATTTGGCGTGAAATTGAGCTTACTAAAAAAGTAAAGCCCGTTATTGTTTCTATGGGTGATTTAGCGGCATCTGGCGGTTATTATATAGCTTCAAATGCTCATAAAATTATTGCTGAACCAACAACAATTACCGGAAGTATTGGTGTATTTGGAATGTTACCTAATGGTAAAAATCTAGCTGATAATATGGGGATTAATGCAGAACAAGTGGTTACCAACAAAAATGCTGTAACTTATAGTTTTTTTGAACCTTTAAATACCGAACAACGTCGTTTTATTAAAGAGGGCATTTTAGACATTTATGATTTATTTTCTAAACGTGTGGCTGAAGGAAGGAATTTAACTCGGGAGCAGGTTGAAACTATTGCTCAAGGTAGAGTTTGGACGGGAGCTGATGCAGTGAAGAATGGTTTAGTTGATGAATTAGGAGGTTTAGATTTAGCATTGAAGTATGCAGCGGAGGCCGCAGATATTCAAGATTATAAAATAAAAGAATTTCCTGTTTTTGAAAAGAATCTTGACAAAATGCTTGAAGATTTAGGATTAGCAAAAGCCAAGAAAACCATTTTAGCAGAGGAATTTGGAGAAGAAAACTACAAGTTACTAAAAGAAGTTAAAAGATTGTCTCAGAAAAAAGGTGCGCAGTTGTCATTTCCATTTAGTACTGAAATTAAATAGAATAAATAATACAAAAAAAAGGTGAATTTTGATTCGCCTTTTTTTATGCAATTAACTCATTGAAAACATATGTTAATCTGTTCTTGGTATTGTAATACACGATAGCCCAATTTGATTCGGCAATAACTTTGGAAAATAAAAATTATGCAATTGTTTTAACTGCTATAATACTTCTGCCGGAGATTATTTCAGGTTTAACATACTAAATCATTTTTTAAACCTGCAATACCCCCATATTAAATTTCTTTTCAATAGGAGCGTGGTTAGCAGCTTCAATGCCCATAGAAATCCAAGTTCTGGTATCCAGAGGATTTATAATGGCATCGGTCCAGATTCTTGCTGCTGCATAATACGGTGAAACTTGATTATCGTAGCGGTCTTTTATTTTATTAAATAATTCTTTTTCTTTTTCCGGAGTAATTTTTTCACCTTGTTTTTCAAGCGATGCTTTTTCTATTTGAAGTAAAACTTTAGCAGCAGAGTTTCCACTCATAACAGCGAGTTCAGCACTAGGCCATGCAAAAATAAGTCTAGGGTCATAGGCTTTTCCACACATTGCATAATTACCTGCGCCGTAACTATTGCCAATAATCACCGTGAATTTTGGTACTACCGAATTACTTACAGCATTTACCATTTTTGCGCCATCTTTTATAATACCAGCGTGCTCACTTTTACTCCCTACCATAAACCCTGTGACATCTTGTAGAAAAACTAATGGAATTTTCTTTTGATTGCAGTTGGCAATAAACCGAGTCGATTTATCTGCGCTATCATTATAAATCACACCGCCAAACTGCATTTCGCCCTTTTTGGTTTTAACTAGTTTTCGCTGATTAGCAACAATACCAACTGCCCAACCATCTATTCTAGCATAGCAAGTGATAATAGTTTGACCGTAACCAGCTTTATATTCATCGTATTCAGAATTATCAACTATACGTTTGATAATTTCATACATATCGTATTGGTCTGCTCTCGATTTTGGAACAATACCATAAATGTCTTCAGGATTTTCTTTGGGTTTTTTAGAGTCACTTCGGTTAAATCCAGCCTTATCATAATCTCCAATTTTATCAATAATATTTCTGATCGTATCTAAAGCATCTTTATCGTCTTTGGATTTATAGTCGATAACTCCAGAAATCTCGCAATGTGTTGTTGCACCGCCTAAAGTTTCATTATCTATACTTTCTCCAATAGCAGCTTTAACTAAGTAACTTCCAGCAAGAAAAATACTTCCTGTTTTATCAACTATTAAAGCTTCATCACTCATAATAGGTAGGTACGCACCACCAGCGACACAACTGCCCATAACCGCAGCAATTTGTGTTATCCCCATACTACTCATTATGGCGTTATTTCTAAAAATGCGACCAAAATGTTCTTTGTCAGGAAAAATTTCATCTTGCAAGGGGAGGTAAACACCAGCACTATCAACTAAATAGATAATAGGTAATTTATTTTCAATGGCAATTTCTTGGGCACGAAGGTTCTTTTTTCCAGTAATAGGAAACCAAGCACCAGCTTTAACGGTAGCATCATTAGCAACTACAATACATTGTTTGCCTTTAATGTATCCTATTTTAATAACAACACCACCAGAAGGACAACCACCATGTTCTTCATACATACCTTCTCCGGCGAAAGATGCAATCTCTATAGATTTTGCTTTCCGATCCAATAAGTAATGAATACGCTCTCTAGCGGTCATTTTACCTTTACTATGATGCTTTTCTATTTTAGATTTTCCACCACCTAAACTAACTTTTGCAAGCCTTTTGTTCAGTTCTGATACTAAGAGTTTATTGTGATCTTCGTTTTTATTGAAGTTGATATCCATAGGGTGATTATTTGTCACGAATTTACAAAACCAATCCCTGTATAAAAAGTGAATATTTTGTTAAATAACATTACATGGAAGTATATTCCTTGGAATATATGTTATTTAGAACTATCTTTGGTATCTAATTAAAAAATTAAGAATGAAAAATATAATGGCTTTTGCAGGTAGTAATAGTAAAACTTCAATTAATAAACAGTTAGCGAAATATGCAGCAAGTTTAGTTGAAAATGCTGAAGTGACTACTTTAGATTTAAATGATTTTGAATTGCCGGTTTATGGTATGGATTTAGAAAATGAAAAGGGCATTCCAGAGAATGCACAAAAGTTTTTAGATGCTATACAATCGTATGATGGTATCGTATTGTCTTTAGCAGAACATAACGGTGCGTATTCAACAGTATTTAAAAACCTTTTTGACTGGATGTCTAGAATAAACGGAAAACTTTGGAGTGAAAAACCTATGCTATTAATGGCCTCATCTCCTGGAGCCAGAGGAGGAGTTACTGTATTAGAAATTGCCAAAGGTCGTTTCCCATTTATGGGTGGAAATATTGTTGCAGATTTTAGTTTGCCATCATTTTTTGATAACTTTAAAGAAGGGAAACTGGTTAATGAAGAATTGCATTTAGAATTAAAAAGTAAAGTTGAAGTATTTCAAAAAGCGTTGTAACTTTATACTGAGACTGAAAACTGAAGACTGAAAATATGGGGGATATTTCAAAAGATATTAATTCAAACTTTGCTAATAATAAGGTGAAAGCGTTATTGAATATTATTTATACATCAAATTGGATTAGTAGCCATCAGAATGAATTTTTTAAACCTTACGGCATATCTCCTCAACAGTTTAATATTTTAAGAATTCTTCGTGGTGCGGGAGAACCAATTAATGTTCAAACTATTAAAGAACGAATGATTGAACGAGCACCGAATGCTACAAGATTGATGGACAAACTTTGCGATAAAGGTTTAATAAATAGATTGCCTTGTCCAGATGATAGAAGAGTGGTTCATATCCAGATAACTGATTCTGGTTTGTCATTGTTAAAAGATATTGATCAAAATTTTAAAGAAGATTTACTAGAGAATTTAACCGAGAATGAAGCTTCTTTGTTAAGTGATTTATTAGATAAAATTAGATAAAAAAAATTATACAAATAGTTACCATGAAAACTACTCAATAATTAATATTATGAAATTAAATACCATAAATAGAGTAGGACGAAGTGATTTCGTAAACATGGGCCCCATTCAATTGAGGCAACCTATACCAACGCAACATATTGATATTATAGATCCGTTTATACTTTTGCATCATTACGGGCCATATGAAATCTCAGAACGAAATAATCCTTTTGATCTAGGTCCGCATCCACATCGTGGTTTTGAACCAATAACATTTTTAGTTGAAGGAGAACAATTACATCGTGATTCTTTGGGTAACGAAAGTGTTGTAAAAGCGGGAGATGTGCAATGGACGACCGCAGGAAGAGGTATTATTCATGCAGAAGCCCCCACGAAAGAATTTGTGCAAAAAGGAGGAACTCTTGAAGGCATTCAGTTATGGTTGAATTTACCAGCAGAAAAGAAGATGATGGCTGCTAATTATCAGCATATAAAAAATAAAGACTTTAGAGTAGTTTCTTCCAAAGACAACAAAGTAAATATTCAAATTATAGCAGGTGAATTAGAAGGTGTTTACGGACGCATTAAAACACAAACGCCGGTAAATGCTTTTATGATTACCGTTGAAGCTGGAGGAAGCTATACTATTAAAGTTCCAAATTCCCATCAATCAACAGTATATCTGTTAAAAGGGGATGTATTGATAAATGATTCTGAGACATTAAAATTGAACGAAAATCAATTAATTCAGTTTAATCAAGATGGTGAAGGATTCTCTATTAAGGGCAAAGGTAGAAGTAAATTATTATTTATTTCTGGAGAACCCCTTTGTGAGGAAGTAACTACTTATGGGCCTTATGTAATGAATGCACAAACAGAAATAATGGAAGCTATGCGCGATTACCAAATGGGTAAAATGGGCTTTCTTCCTAATAGTTAATTTGATTGCGAATTGTCGGTATAAACTATCAACAGATACTATTTATTGCTCATATAACGAATATTTGAGCTCTATGTAGTGAATATTTTATTGGGTTCTGTTAATTGAATACTTTTCCAGCATAAATTTAACCCCAAATTAAATGAAACCTAAAAAAAATATCTTATTAGTCTTGTTATGCGCTAATATTTTTATTTCTCACTCTCAAACACAAGAAATTCCAGAAACTCTGGAAACTCCAGAAATCACAGAAAAAGATTCAACTATAGTCAGTTCATGGATTGTAGGCCTTGGTATTAATGCCGTAGATGATTCAGATCATACCAAATTTAGGGTATTTGATGTTAAGGATGCCTGGAATTCTCGACCTTACCCTTCACGTGTTAGTATTGGTAAGTATTTTAAATCTGGATTAGGACTTGAATTGATAAGTGCTATAAACAAATATAAGGAGGGTAAAATTGTTGAAGGTGTTAGACTTACTGAAGATATAGGCTATTTTTCAATCGATTCTAGATTGAGTTATGATTTAAATAAAGTAATTGGGGAAACTGGCTGGTTCGACCCTTATGTTGGTGTTGGCTTAGGGTATACAGATGCAAACAACACCCCTAGAGGTACTTATAATGCCATATTTGGTTTTAGAACTTGGCTTTCGGATCGTGTTGGTTTAGACTTTAACACATCTGGAAAATGGACTATGGATAATGATTTAACAAATCATATTCAACATGCAGTAGGTGTAGTTTACAGATTCAAAGCTGAAAAAGAATTAACTAAGAAAGGACAAGAAAAGCTTGATTTAATTAAGGAACTTGAAAAAGAAACAAATAGAATTAACGATTCTATTGCTTTATCTAATAAGTTAGAGGAAGAAAAAAGGTTGTTAGCTGATCAGTTAGAGAAGGAGAAAGAAGAAGCTAGATTGGCTCAAATTGTTAAAGAAAAAGCTAGAGAGCAGGAAAGAAAAGATATTCAAAATGCTATAGATGCTTTAAAAGATATTTATTTCGGTTTTGATTTATCGAATATAACATCAACATCAAGTAAAATATTAGACAACTTGATTTCTATCTTAAATAAAAATTCAGAGTTAGTAATAGAGATTACGTCTCATACGGACTCTAGAGGTAACGATGATTATAATAAAAAATTATCAGAACGCAGATTGAAGAGCACACTAAATTATTTATTTGAAAATGGTATAGCAAAAGAAAGAATTGTTGGCGGTGCTTATGGTGAAGAAAAATTAACTAATGAGTGTGATAATAACACAAAATGTTTTGATAATAAGCATAATAAAAATAGAAGATCAGAAATCAAAATCATTTCATTTTAGTAAATAAAATTTTAAAATAATTAATTAAGCATCCCACATGGGATGCTTTTTTATTTAAAAATACGATATTTGCTTTTCGACTAACCAATAAAAAGAAAAGATTATGGCAATGAATAAAAATACAGTATTAGCCTGGGCTACATGGGTTATGATTTTTGTAGGACTAGGACTAATAGCTCTTGGTGCTTTTAGATATGATGATGTTGCTGGCTGGGGTTTTGCAGCAGTAGGTGTTGGCTTTTTTTCTATTGCATGGGTGTTTAATGCTTTAAAAGGAAGAGTCTAATAGTCTCAGTTTTCAGTGGCAGTAAACAGTAATTATTTTACTTAAAGAACTTTTGTTTTAGATACTAATAACTACCTACTACAAACTAACTAATAAATTTATGAGCGACGATAAAAAAGTAATATTTTCAATGTCTGGTTTAACGAAGACATTTCCGGGTGCAAATACACCAGTTTTAAAAAATATTTATTTGAGCTTCTTTTATGGAGCAAAAATTGGAATCTTAGGTCTTAATGGTTCTGGTAAATCTACTTTACTAAAAATTATTGCAGGAGTGGATAAAAATTTCCAAGGTGATGTTACCTTTTTACAAGACTATTCAGTTGGATATTTAGAGCAAGAACCAAAACTTGATGACGATAAAACAGTCATGGAAGTTGTTCGAGAAGGTGCTGCTGAAACGGTTGCTATTCTTAATGAATACAATAAAATTAACGATCAGTTTGGTTTGGAAGAAGTGTATTCTGATGCCGACAAGATGGAGAAGTTAATGAATCGTCAAGCTGAACTTCAAGATCAGATTGATGCTGCTAATGCTTGGGAGTTGGATACCAAATTAGAAATTGCCATGGATGCGTTACGTACCCCAGAAGGTGATAAAAAAATTGGTGTGCTTTCTGGTGGTGAAAAACGTCGTGTGGCATTATGTCGTTTACTTTTGCAAGAACCTGATGTATTACTTTTAGATGAGCCTACAAACCATTTAGATGCAGAATCGGTACATTGGTTAGAGCATCATTTAGCACAATATAAAGGTACGGTTATAGCAGTAACACACGATAGATACTTTTTAGATAATGTAGCTGGATGGATTTTAGAACTGGATAGAGGTGAAGGTATTCCGTGGAAAGGGAACTATTCGTCTTGGTTAGACCAAAAATCTAAACGTATGGCTCAGGAAGGTAAAGTGGCTTCTAAAAGACAAAAAACATTAGAGCGCGAGTTAGAATGGGTGCGTCAAGGAGCAAAAGGCCGTCAAACAAAACAAAAGGCACGTTTAAAAAATTACGATAAGTTAATGAGTCAAGACCAAAAACAACTTGACGAGAAACTAGAAATATATATTCCTAATGGTCCGCGTTTGGGTACAAATGTTATCGATGCCAAAGGCGTCGCTAAAGGTTATGGTGATAAATTGTTGTACGACGATTTAAACTTCAGTTTACCACAAGCAGGAATAGTTGGTATTATTGGACCAAACGGTGCCGGTAAAACCACTATTTTTAGAATGATTATGGGCGAAGAAACTCCCGATAAAGGTGAGTTTATAGTTGGTGATACAGCTAAACTTGCATATGTAGATCAAAAACACTCAAACATAGATCCAGAGAAAACGATTTGGCAAAACTTTAGTGATGAGCAAGAGCTTATTTTGATGGGAGGTAAGGAAGTGAATTCTAGAGCCTATTTAAGTCGATTTAACTTTTCTGGAGGCGAGCAAAATAAAAAAGTAAAACTGCTCTCTGGAGGTGAACGTAACCGATTGCATTTAGCAATGACGCTCAAAGAAGAAGGCAATGTGTTGCTTTTAGATGAGCCAACTAATGATTTAGATGTAAATACTTTACGAGCCTTAGAAGAAGGCTTAGAAAACTTTGCTGGTTGTGCCGTGGTGATTAGTCACGACCGATGGTTCTTAGATAGAATATGTACACATATTTTAGCTTTTGAAGGTGATTCTCAAGTGTATTTCTTTGAAGGTAGTTTTTCTGATTATGAAGAAAATAAGAAGAAGAGACTAGGTGGAGATTTGATGCCTAAACGAATAAAATATAGAAAGTTAGTAAGATAATTATTCTACAATAAAAACTAAAAAGCTCACTGAAAAGTGGGCTTTTTTTTAGCCATAAAGATGTCCAGATCCTAAATCAAAATCTGATGTCTTATCAATACTTTTAATAGTCTCAAAATTATCATTGAAAATATATAATTCATTTTCAATAGATTGCACGTGTTCATTAATGTATAATATTCTTTTTGTTAGTATCCCTATTAAAATACTATTATCACAAATATTATGGTAAAAATCATTTCAATCATTAATATGCTTTTTAATTACCGCCATACATATGGCCGTCAGTAAAATCTTTATATTCTTTATCTTCTTTCATAGATGTGTTCATCTTTTCTAATCGCTTATTTTCTTTTTTAAGTAAATAGGATTTTCTAACTCCTAAAAGCAATATAATTCCGAAAAAGATAACAATTACGGTAAGAGCAACGACAACCTGTGATTGTGTAATTAAAGGAATAGTTGTAAAGTTTAAAAGCATAATAAATACATAATTGGGGTTTGGTAATTAACAAATATAATATAAACTTTCAAAATGTCAGAATTTTTTTAGCAAGTGTAACAATTTCTTAATTTTAGACTTCTTTAATTTGAGAAATGACTAATAATATTGAAATTTAAAAGAAAACCATTTCTGTTTAGAATTTACTAGTAAAGAAGAAGGTTATTTTTTCCATTCAATGAAGTAGAAAAATAAAGCATAGCTTTTGTTACAATTTCTTGTTATATTGAAATAGAAAGAATAAAGGGCGACATGTTTAGATTTTTGTAAAGTATAAAGACTGTACATACTTTGTTATTTAATTAATATGGCAACTATTACAGGTTCAGATTAAAAATAAATAAATCAAAATTGAATCAATTATATATTTATACTAAGCTAGAAAAGCATTTGAAATGAGCAATAAACAGGTTAAAAACATAAAAAAGAAGCTGCTTTCAGACAACTATTACATTTTGAAGAGAGTTACTTTTGATTATTTAATGAAAAGTGGCGAATGGGTAAACCAAATGCGAGAAGTTTATGATAGGGGAGACGGTGCAGGAATATTGCTATATAACAAACACAAAGGAACTGTTATTTTAATCAAACAATTTAGAATGCCAACGTATTTAAATGATAATAAAGATGGTTTTTTAGTTGAGGTTTGTGCAGGTTTATTGGACCAAGATAATCCTGAAGCATGTATTATCCGAGAAACTGAAGAAGAAGTTGGGTATCGTTTAAAATCAGTGAAAAAAATTTATGAAGGTTATTCTTCACCTGGAGTAATGACTGAGAAAATGCACTTTTTTGTTGGAGAATACACCGATGATATGAAAGTTGGTGCAGGAGGGGGCTTAGCGAGTGAGCATGAAGATATTGAGGTATTAGAAATTCCTTTCGAAAAAGCGGTTGGTATGTTGGAGAATGGAGAAATTGTTGACACAAGAACTATAGTGTTGTTGCAATATGCCCTGATTCATAAGTTGTTAGATTAAATTGATAAACTAAAAACCGTTAATTTTTACAGAATAAATTTGATTACAGTGAGTGAAATAAGGTGTTATTATTTTGCAGAGGAAACTAAAGAAATCGATATTGTACAACAAGCGGTAGATTCAGTAATAGCTATTCCTCAAGAGGATAAAAAGACTATAGAAATTGAGAGATTACACAGGCAGATTGATTCTTTGAAGGCTATAGGAAATTAAAACACCAGCTCCATCTTAATATCACTACGTTTGTAAGGGCTATTTGCCTCAACGGGTACCTCAATAAAACCATATTTTCTATAAATATAAATTGCATTTTCTAATTTAGTATTGGAGTAGAGTATAAGCTTTGGCAATCCTAAAGATTTAGCATAAACAATACAATATTGCATTAGTTTCTGACCTATTTTATACCCGCGATGGTTTGTTGATACCGCCATTTTAGTTAATTCAAAAAGGCCATTTTTACCTAATGGCATCAATGCTACTGTGCCAATCACTTGTTTGTTTAGTCTTGCAAAAAATATATGTCCACCTCTATCAATTATATATTTTTCGGGGTTGCTTAAAACGTCCTCATCAAAAGGTTCAACATAAAAAAAGGTTTTGAGCCACTCTACATTTAAATCGTAGAAGTCTTTAGTATATTGTTTTTCAAAATTTATAATATCAATGTTCATTCGCTTTTATAAAATCTGTAATTAAATAAGTGATTAGTTTGCCAACTTGAGTGCTTGTTTTTTTTGTTGGAGCGGCTTCACAAATATGTAGGTATGTCGCGTTTTTATGTTTTGCAAAATAGTTGAGAAATTGACGTGTTTTATTAACGCTAAAACCACTCGGCGTCATAGCGCTACTTGGAGTATTTTCAATAGCATCACAGTCAATTTCAATTCCAAAATTACTATTTGAAACGTGCAGGTAAGCGCGTTCTAATTCTTTTTTAAACTTCAGTTCATTTCTAATTTCCAAAGCATCAAAAGTATTGTATTCGATAGATTTTGATTTATCAAGTGCTTTAAAAATCTTATCGGATGTATAATTTTCATGCAACCCAAAAATAAAGTAATTGGCTAACAACCCTTCTGCGAAAGCGTACTTAAAACCATTACCACTATGGCGGCCTTCTTCATCTCTAAAATCTGAATGTGCATCAAAATTAACAACATTAATGGGCTTTCCAATAGCTAAGGTTGAGCCTTTTATATTTCCATAGGCATTATTATGTCCGCCACCAATTATGATTGGTTTTTTTCCAGCCATTACAATTTGATGAATGATATAAGTAACATATTCATCAATGTTAGCTACTATTTTTCTAGCTTTTAAAATATCTTTTTTTCTGGATGGATTCAATTTTGAAACCAACAACTGTTCTTCTGTAAAATCTAAATGACCTAATATTAAAACCTTGTTAGCCCTTGTGAATTCATTACTGTGAATGTTTAACAAAACTTTAAGGGTCGCTTCCCAAGCCTTTGAAGCTCCAGTTTTTCCATGGTTTGCAAATACACCAACATCTTCAGGTAAACCTAAAATGACATGTGTAACATCTAAATTTTTAAGTTGTTCGTATATGTTAGAAATGCTGGTTAATATTTGAACATGTTGACCAAATTTGGATTCACCAGAGCGTTTGTTTAATAGTTTGTTTCTATTAGTATTATTAAATAAAACCAGTTTGTCCATGAATGAGATGCATTTTGAATATTAAAAGTACATCATTATTTATTTAAAGCATTAAAACAAACAATTAAAATTAGAACAAAATTTAGATTAACCTTAACAAACATTAAAACAAGTAATTATGGAGAACAACAACAGCAACACGGGACTTAAAGTAGGATTGGGTATTGCGCTAGTTTTATTTTTAGCGACAGGATTTTATACTATGAATTTGTATAGCAGTAGCCAGAAGGTACAGAATGAGCTAACTGAAGAGAAGCAATTAGTAATGAATGACTTAAATTCAATGGCAAAACAATATGACGAAGCTATTGGTGAGAACGAAGTAACTAATGCTAATTTACTTGAAGCTAGAGGTCGTATTCAGGGATTAATTGATTCTTTAAAAATTTCTGAAACTAACGTGAAAAGTTTATGGAGATATAAAAGAAAATATGCTTCACTTCAAAAAGAAATGGATGTGTTATTGGCTCAAAATGATTCATTACGAGTTGAGAATTCATATTTAGCAACATCTTTAGATAGTACTCGTGTGCGTTTAGAAGAGCGTTCTATTTTTACAGATTCTTTATTAGTACAAAATAATGCTTTAGCTGAAGTTGTAGAAAATGCTGCTATTTTAAATACTGTTGGTTTAAAAGGTTTTGGAGTTATTGAAAGAACATCAGGTAAATTAATACCAACTGAAAGAGCTACTAGAGCCGATAAAATTAGAGTATGTTTTACAGTTGCAAAAAATGCTTTAGTACAAGCTGGTGATGAAGAATTATATGTTCAAGTGATTGACCCAAAAAACAATACTTTAGGTTTAAATGAACAAGTTGCTTTTGGTGAGAAAACTTTAAACTACAGTATAATTAGCAAATTTAATTATGAGAATGCAAGCCTTAACGTATGTGAGTTTGTAACTTCTAAAAATGAATTTGAAAAAGGAAGATATACAGTAAACGTTTTTAACGAAAAAGATTTAGTGTCTAGCTCGGAATTTACTTTAAAGTAAATCGATTATAACACGTAATAAAAAAGCCCTAAACTTTAAGTTTAGGGCTTTTTTATTATATTATAGTTCCTTTAATTATAACTGTTTCAATGTTGTTTTCTCCAAATGAATACGGCAAATAATTATAGCTAGGTATTGGTTTTGTAATTATAAGGTTTGCCTTTTTTCCTTTTGTAATACTACCATATTCTTCTGAAATTCCCATCGCGTAGGCTCCATTTAAAGTAGCTGCGTTTATAGCTTCCTCGGGTGTCATTTTCATTTTAATACAAGCTGTACTCACCACAAAATTCATATTCCCGCTTGGAGTAGACCCGGGGTTATAGTCAGTTGCTAATGCCAATGGTAAGCCAGAATTAATAATTCGTCTTGCAGGTGTGTAAGGTATACTTAAAAAGAAAGAACAAGAGGGCAGTGCCACGGGCATAGTCTCACTTCCTATTAAGACATTAATATCCTCTTGAGTTAGTTCTTCTAAGTGATCTACAGATAGCGCATTATGTTTTACACCCATGGCGACACCTCCAAATGCATTAAATTGATTGACATGTATTTTTGGAATTAGTCCAAATTGTTTCCCTGCTGATAAAATAGTTTCGGTATCTTCTAAAGAAAAATAGCCTTTTTCACAAAAAACATCAATAAAATCAGCTAAGTTCTCTTTGCCTATTTTTGGAAGCATTTCATTAATAATTAAATCAATATAGCCTTTTTTGTTGTTTAAGTAAGCTTCAGGAAATGCGTGTGCGCCCAGAAATGTCGCTTTAATTTTAATAGAAAAATGTTCTTTAATGCGTTTGATGATACGCAGCATTTTAAGCTCAGACTCTAAAGTTAATCCATAACCCGATTTTATTTCTAAAGCGCCTGTACCAAGTTTTATAATGTTTTTAACCCGCTGAGCAGATTGATAATATAAATCATCTTCTGAAGTATTTTGAAGGGTTTTTGCAGAGTTTAAAATACCACCGCCACGATTAGCAATTTCAGTATAACTCAAACCGTTTATCCTATCTACAAATTCTTGTTCTCTATTTCCCGCGTAAACAATGTGCGTGTGTGAGTCGCACCATGTTGGTAGAACTAATTTATCAGTAGCATCAATAGTCTTATCTGCTACCATATTTTTGCAGCTTTCCATGCGGCCAAAATCAGAAATTTCACCATTTTTAATTAAAAGGAAAGCATTTTTAATAGTCGGTAAATGTTGCATGTCTTTACCTGAGACCTTTAGAGTATTTTGATCTCTAATTTGAATTAATTCTTTTATATTAATAATTAAAATAGACATAAAGTGCTAAACAATATAATTAAAGTTCTAAATTTAGGTACAATAAATTAGATATAATGAAAACTATAGGATTAATTGGAGGAATAACTCCGCAGTCCACAATAATGTATTATAAGGTTTTAAATAGTTTGGCCAGTGAACATTTTGGAGAGGGTCATTCTTGTAAAGTAATTATTAACTCAGTTAATTTTGCTGAAATTGCTAATCTCCAAAAAGAAAACAGATGGGATAAGTTAAATGATATTATGGCTGATGCTGGTAAAAGCTTGGAGTTAGCTGGTGCAACATGTATTTTAATTTGTGCTAACACTATGCATCTTACTATTGATGCTGTTAGAGAAGTTGTAAATATTCCAGTTATTCATATTGCTGAAGCCACTGCAGAAATAATTATTGAAAAGAAATTAAAAACAGTTGCATTGTTAGGAACGAAGTACACCATGGAAAAAAATTTTTATATTGATGTGTTGCGCTCTTTTGGAATAAAAACGATAGTTCCAAATTTAGAAGACAGAAATAAAGTGCATCGCATAATTTACGATGAACTATCTAAAGGTGTATTAAATGATGCATCTAAACACGTATATTTGAAAATTATAAAAAAATTAATAAAGGAAGGTGCAGAAGGTGTTATTTTGGGGTGTACAGAAATACCGCTTTTAATTAAGCAAACCGATGTTTCAGTACCAGTTTTCGATACAACAATGATACATGCTACTAAATCTTTTATGGAAGCGTTAAAATATAAATAGTATGAACCCTAACTTAGTATTTCTAAACTCATTTTTAGATGTTTCCAAAGAAACTTTTTCTAAACTTAAAAGGATATCTGTACCCAAAAAGCTTGAAGAAGGTGATCAGATAGCTAAACCAGGTGAAGTTCCTAACAAGATTTATATGCTTGTTTCTGGAATGATGCGAGTTTATTTAAGTTCAGAAAACGGAAAAGAGTTTAATAAGAATTTTTTCTTGCCTTTTAGTTTTGTCGGTGCACTAACAGCTTTGATACAAAACCAACCATCTAGGTTAACTTATGAAGCACTTACTGAATGTCAAGTTTATGAAATTAATTTTAGTAAAATAACTGAGCTCTGTAAAAGCGACATAAACATAAGCAACTTGTATAATAGAATACTAGAACATGTTTTTATTAGATACGAAGAGCGGCAATTAGAACTTATTTCTATGGATGCCAAAGCGCAGTATCTTGCTCTTCTTAAAAAAATGCCAAATATAGAAGAACTCATTCCGCAATATCAAATAGCATCATATTTAAGTATTACTCCTGTACAATTGAGTAGAATTAGAAGAAAAATAAAAAAGGAAGAGGTAAAAGAAAATAATTAAGACTATTTGTTTGTATGCTCACCACTAAAATATTATCAAAATTTTTATATTTTTAATGGATTTAACAAATGTTAATAAATAAAAGACTTGTTAGTTATATCTTTCACCGTTTCCTTTTTGGATTACAATTTTTAAAGGATTAATAGCTAACCAACCAAAAAGACAGGCAAATTTATTTAGCCTGTCTTTTTATTTAATTACGATTTAAGAGTTTTATTTAAGACTTCCAACCATGTCCTCTGGTTTTACCCAAGCGTTATAATCTTCAGCAGTAACATACCCTAAACGTATAGCTTCTTCTTTTAAAGTAGTTCCATTTTTATGTGCTGTGTTAGCTATTTCTGCAGCTTTGTAATATCCTATTTTTGTATTTAGAGCGGTTACAAGCATTAAAGAATTATTCAATAATTTTGTAATAACCTCATGGTTAGGCTCTATACCAACGGCACAGTTTTCTTCAAAACTAGTACAAGCATCCCCAATTAATTGTGCGGATTGTAAAACGTTAGCTGCCATCACAGGTTTAAAAACATTCAATTCATAATGGCCTTGTAAACCACCAACAGATATTGTTACATCATTACCCATAACTTGAGCGCAAACCATCGTTAAGGCTTCACATTGGGTTGGGTTTACTTTTCCCGGCATAATAGAACTTCCTGGTTCATTCGCCGGAATCGTAATTTCTCCAATACCAGAACGTGGCCCTGAAGCCATCATTCTAATATCATTTGCAATTTTATTTAAGGATACTGCCAACTGCTTCAATGCACCATGTGTTTCAACTAAGGCATCATGAGCCGCTAAAGCTTCAAATTTATTAGGAGCGGTTATAAACGGTAATTCAGTAAATTCTGCAATGTATTGAGCCACAAGTTCGCTATATCCGTTAGGCGTATTTAAACCCGTACCTACAGCCGTACCTCCAAGTGCTAATTCACTTAAATGTGATAATGTATTTTCTAGAGCTTTTAAACCGTAATCTAATTGAGCTACATAACCTGATAGTTCTTGTCCTAAAGTAAGAGGCGTAGCGTCCATAAGGTGTGTTCTACCTATTTTTACAACATTTTTAAAGGCTATTGATTTGTTTTTAAGAGTATCACGCAATTGTTTAACACCAGGAATTGTGGTCTCAGCAATTTTTTTATAGGCTGCAATATGCATTCCTGTTGGAAACGTATCATTTGAAGATTGCGATTTATTAACATCATCATTAGGTTGAATTGTTTTTTCACCTTCCCCAATAACTTTTCCGGCTAATTGGTGTGCTCTGTTTGCAACCACTTCATTAACATTCATATTGCTTTGTGTACCAGAGCCGGTTTGCCAGATAACTAATGGAAATTGGTCATCGTGTTTACCTTCTAATATTTCTTCACAAACTTGTGCTATTAAATCTCGTTTTTCAACAGGTAAAACGCCCAATTCACAATTGGTAAATGCAGCCGCTTTTTTTAAATAAGCAAAGCCGTAAATGATTTCTAATGGCATAGAGGCCGAAGGGCCAATTTTGAAGTTATTTCTAGAGCGTTCTGTTTGTGCTCCCCAAAGTTTATCAGCGGGCACTTTTACCTCGCCCATAGTATCTTTTTCTATTCTGTAACTCATATTAATAATGCTTAAGTTATAAGGTGCTAAGGTAATTCTTTTAAGATGTTTATAATTATGATTTTTGTTAGTTTTTACTACTTCTTTTTAACATATTAATAACGGGTTTTTTTACTTTAAGACTTTAAAATCGATGAAATTAGTAAGACTTTATTTTAAGTTTAAATTATAAAATATATATTATGGTAGCGATTAAATTATGTGCCTTGGCTCCAAATTTCTCAACAGGATTTTATAAAGTGGCTACACCTGCTAATTGGAATAACGGTGATGATTGTTTTGTAGTTCCTGCTGTTGCAACTGCAGATATTCCTGGAATTTTCCCAAAAGGATATAAAGAAATTAAACCATATTTACGCATGACTCCTCAGCCAAATTTAGAATAGTTAAAAAGTCTGTTAATAATTTTTAACTTGATATTGTTTAAGACATACCTTTGCATTATATTTGCTACATCTTAAAAGTAAGACACAACAATTATGTTTGAATTTGATCAGTATTTAGGCTTTTTAGCATTTTTAACTATATTAACAATAGGGTTTTGGTTAATGATTTTTTTAATAACCTTTGTTATTCCTTATTGGATTGGAGGGTCTTTAATTGAAAGATTAAAAGAAATTAGAGAAGAAAAGAAAGCTAAGCGTCAAGCTTAAAAAACCTATTTATTATATACAAAAAAAGGAAGCTAATTTAGCTTCCTTTTTTTATGGTTATATTTTACATTTCCATGCCGCCGCCATCAAAACCACCTTGACGCTCTCGTTTTTTCTTCTGGTTGAATCTATAAGTAAACGCCAGATTAAAAGTACGACCTCCTCTAAATTGGATTTCTTGATAAGCGGTAAATGTTTCAGCAGTAATATCATTACTATAAAAAGCTTTATTAAAAATATCTCGAACATTAAATGCGATTGAGGCTTTTTCTTTAAATAAATCCTTGCTAAAAGCAACGCTAGTAGTTAATACACCTTTTCTATCATTTTGTGCATCTTGACTCGGACCTCTATAATTTATATTTGTTTGCCAATCAATATTGTGCGGTAATGTTATTTTGTTTGTGAATCTAGCTCTCCAACTCAAGTTATTAGCACTTAAGTCAACGCCATCAAAACGTCCTTCTCGTTCAGATTTAAAAATATTAAAATCAGTATTCATGCGCCATTTTCTAGACGGATTATAATTTAAATTAAACTCAAAACCATAGCGTTTATCTTTACCTAAATTAACAGGACCTCTTTCTATTACAGGGAATTCTGCTCCGTCAACAATAACAGATTCATCAGTCTTTCTGCTTACAAAGGTCATAATATCTGTTGAATGCGAATAATAAATGGAGGAAGAGATTGTTAACTTATCTAGCTTGTTTAAATACCCCAATTCAAAAGTACTGGCAAATGTTGGATTTAAATCAGGATTACCTTGAAAGACGTTTGTTATACTAGAACGAGAAGGGAAGGGGTTAAGCATAAAACCTCTTGGTCTTCTAATTCTTCTATTGTATCCTAAAGTAACGCTTTGTGAGTCGCTTATTTCATAATTCAAATTAACCGTTGGAAATAATCCATTTATTTTTTTTCTACTAAAATCTCCTGTTGTTGGCTGATCTAGTGTGATTCTAGTATTTTCAAATCTTAAACCTAATAGGTATGAAAATTTATCAATTTCACTCCCGAATTGCGTATAAATAGCAGTGTTATATTGCTTAAAATTAAAAAGGTTTGTGAGATTGTTATTAATTAAAAAATCACCAGATGATGCATCTAAAAGAGCTACTTCAAAATCTGTAGACCTTGTCGTGAAATCACCACGGTAACCAAGTTCTATTTGACTCATTTCTCCGACAGGCACAACATAATCAGATCGCAATAGGATATTAGTTTGATCTTCCAGAGTCGATACCATTTCAGATTCTATACCATCAACAGTGATTAGAGAATTTTCATCTTCATTAGAATCTTCATATTGAAAATCGAAAGTTAATTTATGATCACTATCGTCAAAATTCTTTGTAAAATTTAAAGCGTATTGAATCGTTTTACTATCTTCTTTTTCTGGATCTCGGCGCTCACTTTCACTCGTGGTATTATTAATTTTATTGAACTGCACAAGTTTGTTAACCGAATTATTTTCAGAGCTATTATCTCTATAGACTACGGATGATGTTATAGATGCTGAGTCGTTAATATACCATTCAATACCCGTGTTTGTAGTCAGGCCTTTTCTAGTATCTGTCCAATTACGTTTTTCATCTAAATCTGGGATGTTAATGTCGAAATACTTAACATCATTATACCATCTTCCCAGTGTTTCTCCATATCTATATGAAGACGTATTAAAAATATTGACATTTCCAGTTCTATAATTAATGTTTCCAGAAATTCCAGCTGAGTTAGGATGTCCAACATTAGTAGTAATAGAACCGTTTAAACCCAGCAACTTACTTCTGCGTAAAATAATGTTTAAAATACCCGCTGTACCTTCAGCTTCATATCTAGCGGAAGGCGACGTAATGACTTCAACCTTTTCAATAGCTTCTGCAGGTAATTGTCTTAATGCTTCAGTAGAATTAAGTCCAACTAATCCAGAAGGTTTACCATTGATAAGTATTCGAACATTATCATTACCTCTTAAGGCTACATTGCCCTCTGCATCTACAGAAACGGATGGTACGTTGTCTAAAACATCACTTACCGAACCACCACTAACAGTTAGATCTTTACCAACATTATATATTTTTTTATCAAGTCGGATTTCAACAGTTGTACGTTCAGCGATAATCTCTATTTCGCCTAATAATTCCGCATTAATTTCTAGAGAATAACTACCAATATTTTCGTTTTTGGCTATTTTTTTGTTAGGAATTGTAATCGTTTTAAAAGAAATATATTCAATCGTAATATCATAAACACCGGTTACAACAGGTATGTTAAAGTTTCCTTTAGCATCAGTTATTCCTCCGGTAATAATTTTATTTTGACGTTTACTAAAAAATGCTATAGTAGCATATTCTAAAGGTTGTTTGGTCTCTTTATCAATAACAATTCCTGAGATTTTAACTTCTTTTCCTTCTGGTCTTTGAGCAAAACCAACTACAGTGAATAAACAAAATAGAATAAGTACAAATGTAGATTTCTCCATTAAAAATGTTTTGATAATTAGACCACAAATGTAGATTATGGTTTAATATCAAACGGTTAAAATTTTGTTAATAGAAAATATAATATTTAGATGATTTCTAGTATTAATTCTGGAGGTCTTCCAATAACCGCTTTATTTCCATTAATGACTATTGGACGCTCTATAAGTTTAGGATTTTCAACCATTGCAGTTATGATTTCGGCATCGCTTAAATCTTTATTTTTGAAGTTGACTTTCCAAATGGATTCCCCTTTTCTAACTAAATCAATTGGCTTTATTCCTAATAGTTTTATAATGTCTTTTAATCCTTCAGCAGTTGGAACATCCTCAAGATATTTAACAACTTCAAAGTCTTTGCCAGATTTTTCTAAAATTTCTAGTCCGCACCTAGATTTAGAGCATCGCGCATTATGGTATATTTTAATCATTATAAAATAATATTAAACGTTTTTAGGTTAATAATAAGTTGTTCTGGGGATTCAAATTGAATACCATTAAGACCTAAATTATTGGCAGCTTCAATATTTCTTAGATTGTCATCAATAAAAATAGCATTTTCGGCTTTGATATTAAACCGCTCTAGTGTTAGGTTATAAATGTCATTAAACGGTTTTCTTGTTTTTTCTTCACCAGAAACAATAATACCTTCAAACCAATGTAAAAACTCAAACCGCTCTAAAGCAATAGGGAAGGTTTCTGCGCTCCAATTTGTTAAGGCTATAACTTTATAATCTTCTGAATCAATAAACTTTTTTAGAATATCAACGGTTCCAGTAATGGAATTGCCTAGCATTTCAACCCAGCGTCCGTAAAACATTCGTATTTCTTTTTCATATTCAGGAAAAAGAGCCACTTTATCTTCTGTAGCTTGCGCCATAGGGTATCCCGCATCTTGATTTTCATTCCAATCACTCGTACAAATATGATCAAAAAACCATTGCATTTTCTTTCTATCTCTGTTGAACACATCTAAAAAAACATATTCAGGATTCCAATCAATTAAAACACCACCAAGGTCGAATATTATTGTATCTATTTTTTTCACGTGCTAATTGCTATGTTATAATTGATTATTATCTTCTTCTTTTTGCCCCATGGCCATTAAGTATGATTTTAAAAACTCATCTATATTTCCATCCATAACCGCATCAACATTACCAGTTTCATGAGCAGTTCTAACATCTTTTACTAATTTATAAGGGTGCATCACATAGTTTCTAATCTGGCTTCCCCATTCAATTTTCATTTTACCAGCTTCAATATCTTCACGCTGCGCTAATTGTTTTTGAAGCTCAATTTCATATAGTTGTGACTTAAGCATTTGCATAGCTCTAGATCTGTTATCATGCTGAGAGCGAGTTTCGGAGCATGAAATTTGAATTCCTGTTGGTTTATGAGTTAACTGAACTTTAGTCTCAACTTTATTTACGTTTTGCCCACCAGCACCACTAGATCGTGCTGTAGTTATATCAATATCAGCTGGGTTTATATCTATTTCTATAGTATCGTCGACTAATGGATACACATAAACAGAAGCAAAACTGGTGTGACGCTTTGCATTACTATCAAAGGGTGAGATTCTTACCAAACGATGTACACCGTTTTCTCCTTTTAACCAACCAAAGGCAAAATCGCCTTCTATCTCTAAAGTCACTGTTTTTATGCCCGCTACATCACCTTGTTGAAAATTCAACTCCTTTACTTTAAAGCCACTTTTTTCTGCATACATTAAATACATGCGCATTAGCATACTTGCCCAATCGCAACTCTCTGTGCCTCCAGCGCCTGCAGTAATTTGTAATACAGCACTTAAGCCATCACCTTCTTCCGAAAGCATATTTCTAAATTCTATATCTTCTATTAGAATTGATGCTTTATTATATCGGTTTTCAACGTCTTCTTGTGTAGCTTCCTCTTCTTTGAAAAACTCATAAATAACTTCAAGGTCTTCAATTAGGGTTTTTAAGTCTTTATAATCTTGAACCCATTTTTTCTTCACTCGAAGCGATTTCATAAGAGCTTCGGCAGCTTTTGGGTCGTTCCAGAAATTGGGATCGAAGGTTTGTTCTTCTTCGTTTTGAATTTCTATAAGTTTGGCATCTATGTCAAAGATAGTGCCTAAGTTTGTCGAGGCGGGTGTTAAGATCTTTAATTTGATCTGAAGTTATCATGGTTCAATTGTTTTCAACAAAAATAGGTTTTAAACTATTAGAAGGAAATAAAAGAGGCAATAAATTTAAGAGGACTAATTTTTAATTTTAAACACGAAAATGTTAAATAATTTATTTTAATTTATGTTGAATAATTGTCTAAACTTTAAAAGCAAATCCCAATCAATCGTGCCTTTTTATCAATTTATAATTCATAAAATAGAGTGTAATAATTCAAGGCAACTGTTAGTGTAAAAGATAAAGTGAATATGCTTTATTTTTTAAAAAGTACGGTTGTGAATATACATCGTTACCAAATTATCAAAAAGTAGATGTCTTTGATCATGGTAGTGAATTTTTTTACATAGGAAAAATCTACAATTCATCGAGTTTATTAAAAGATTGTGTTTTAAAATACTACATTCGTTCGTGTATAATATGAATTGGGATTCAAATTTCATTCATGAGGTATCATTTTTATTAAAATTGATTACGATATGTTTAAATACTAATAAAAAAAATATTTAGTGAAATTAAGTATAATAATTCCTTTATATGATGTTGAAAAGCATGTCACTGTTTGTATTCACAGTATCTTAAATCAAGATCTAGATTCCAAGGATTATGAAATACTCATAATTAATGATGGCTCGACAGATAATAGTCTTAATGTTGTTAAAAAGTTTGAGCAAAAATATTCCAACATTATTGTTTATACTCAAAAAAATGAAGGTGTTGGAAGCGCTAGAAATAAAGGGGTTAGTTTAGCTAAAGGAAAGTATGTTTACTTTTTAGATCCAGATGATTATTTGGCTGAAAATGTTTTAAAAACGTTAGTATACCATGCTGATTTGCATAAAGTAGATGTTTTAACATTTATATCAAAAGGCACAACATCCTCGAATAAAAATAAATCAAAAACAGAAAATAGATCTTCTTTAAAAATTAATACAGTTAGTAGTGGTTTTGAATACATTGGAGAAAATATTTTTAAAAATGAAGTTTGGTGGTATATCATCAATAGAGAGTTTTTAGAAATATCGAAGGTGTGTTTTATTCAGGGAAGATGGATGGAAGACGCTATTTTTACAGCTTCGTTATTAATAAAGGCAAATAAAGTGGCTTATTTGCCTTTAGATGTGCACAGACACTTAAAAGTTGCAGGTTCTGCAATGACAAGTAAAGAACCGGGACATTATTTAAAAGTTATTTATGATAATGCCAATGCTGCAATAGCTTATAATACATTGATTCAAAATTTAAATTTGAATGAGAACATGCATGTAAATGCCTTAAAACGTTTGAGAACAAGGCAGCAATCTTTTGTTTTTTTTATGATGATTAGGATGCTAAAGTCAATAATTACAAAAAAAGAAATCATGCCATTAATACATGATATGAAAAAATGTGGAGCGTATCCTTTAAATTCTCTTGCCGGAGATGATTATAACGGATTTATTTATGTAATTTTAACTAGGTTATTTAACCAAAGATATCTTTATTATGTTTTATTTGTTATTATAAATCCATTTTTGAAAAAAATTTATAAATAAAATTAAAACGATTGAGTAAGTTAACAGTCAAAATGCTAAAAGTTTAAATGAGTAATATTTTAATAACATCAGCTGGACGTCGCGTTTCTTTGGTCAAATATTTTATGGAGGAGTTAAAAAAAATAATTTCCTCGTCAAAAGTAATGGTTGTTGATTTAGATACTAAATTATCTCCAGCCGCTCAAATTGCCGATCGAGCATTTAATATATGCAAAATAGAAAAAGACAGCTATGTAGATGCGTTAATTAAAATTTGCATAGAAAATAATATAAAACTCATTATACCTACTATTGATACTGAGTTAATTAAATTATCTGAAAATATTAAAAAATTTAATAGAAATGGTATTCAATTAGTTGTATCAGATAAAAAAATAATAAACTGCTGTGCGAGTAAGTTAGAGCATGAAGAGATATTCAATAAACTTAAAATAAAAATTCCACAGCTATATTCAAAAAACGATTATAAATTACCGTTATTTATTAAACCTGATCACGGAAGTAGTTCCCTTAACAATTTTATTATTAACCATGAAACAGAAATATCAAGAAAACAATTAAATAATAAAGAATTATTGTTTTTTGAATATATTGAAAAAGCTGATTATGATGAGTACACATGTGACCTATATTATGATAAAACTAGTGTTTTAAAATGCGTTATTCCCAGAAAGCGTATCGCTACACGAGCAGGGGAGGTTAGTAAAGGAGTTACAAAAAAAAATAAGTTAGTTGATTTTTTAAAAATTAAAGGTTCTAAAATAGAGGGTTTTAGGGGCTGTATAACGATTCAATGTTTTATGCATAAAAAAACAGAAGATGTTATTGGAATAGAAATAAACCCGAGATTTGGGGGTGGGTTTCCGTTGTCATATTTAGCAGGAGGTAATTACCCTAAATGGATTATTCAAGAATATCTTTTGGGTGAAGAAATACCTGCGTACAATGATTGGCAAGAAAATCTATTGATGTTGCGCTATGACGATGAAATTTTAGTTCATGATTATAGAGACTAATAACGTTGTTGTTTTTGATTTAGATGATACGTTATATAACGAAGTCGATTTTTTAATATCTGCCTACAAGGAAATTTCTATTAAAATTGCCGTTGAAATTAATGTTTCAAATGAAATTGTTTACGAAGATATGCTTGAATATTTTTATAACAGAAAAAATGTTTTTGAAGACATTTTATTAAAGTATAATTCCCATTTAAAAGTTCCAGAATTATTGAACGTTTATAGAAATCATAAGCCGCAAATTAATTTATCAGAAGATAGAATTGAAGTATTGAATTTTTTTAAAAGTAAACACGTTAGTTTGGGTTTATTGACAGATGGAAGAAGTGTTCAGCAGAGAAATAAAATTGAAGCTTTAAATTTAAACCAATGGTTTACAGAGATTGTAATCTCAGAAGAATTTGGCAGTGAAAAGCCTAATATTAATAATTTTAAACACTTTGAGGACATGTTTGGGAGTGGAAATTACTTCTACATTGGTGATAATATAAAAAAAGATTTTGTTGCACCAAACAAACTTAATTGGACCACTATATGCTTAAAAGATAATGGTTTGAATATTCATAGCCAAAATACAACAAATGTTAACAAACAGCATTTGGCGCAACATAATATTTCTGAGTTTTCAGAATTAAGCAATATAGTTTTTTAAGTAGTCAAAAGTATTTTTAATATGGATTTTAAACAGGTTTACGCTAACATTCGTGCTTTTTTTAAAGAAAAGAAAAGTTTGCTTTTTATATTAATTTCAACCGATTTAATATTCATTGCATTGCATATATTATACGTATATGGAATTATTGATGGCAATTCTAATTTTTCATTAGAAAAAGATTTTGGCTATTCAGAAATATTTCAATACATAAAAGAGTATTGGAGTTTTCTATTGTTGTTTTTAGTGTTTATGGATAAACGGAAACTTACTTATTTAATATGGTCTGCGTTTTTTTTGTATTTATTACTAGATGATTTTTTATGTATTCATGAAAGTGTTGGCGAGTATTTAGCAAATTATTTTAACATTCAACCTAAGTTTAATTTACGCGCTGTAGATTTTGGAGAAATTTTAGTATCATTTTTAGTTGGGCTTGTTTTCTTAATTTTATTCTTATTTACATATATAAAAGAAAAAATTGAAGAAAAGATAATGACAAGAAATCTTGTAGTTTTAGTTTTTGCTTTGGCCTTTTTTGGTGTTTTTATAGATTTACTTCATATAGCATTACCCTTTGGAGAAAACAAGCTAGCAGTTATTGAAGATGGTGGCGAAATGTTTGTTATGAGTATTATAATTTGGTGTATTTTTAATTTAAAATATAAACAAGATTAGGATTTTTAAAATACATTAAACTTTTGAAACTTGTATTAGCGTTCTATAATTTAACCATAAATATAAAAGAGCACTTCCACCAATAAGCATTTCTATAAGTTCAGAAATTCTTTGCATAGGATGATTATTATTATCCATATGGGTTAAAACATCAAGGGTAGAGTGAAAAAATATAATAAAGAACCAAGAAAATAAAACATTTGGAACGCTGATTTTTTTAAAAGCACTAAGCTTCCCTAATAAAATACCAACTAATCCGCCCAAACCAAAAAGTAGTCTAAGGTTTTCGTTATGCCCATGTAACCCTTCTATATTATGTAGAGTAGTTTCTCCTTGTTTATTAATTTTTGCCCATTCTTCTGGGGTTTCAAAATTAAAAAACCACTGACCCCAAGCTATTTCCTCCATGGCTATAAAAAATAAGAACAACGAGAAAACCAAATAAAAAGTCATAAAAAAAAGTCCCAATTTATTTTTGTATTTAAAGCTAAACCATACTCCAAAAAAAGATCCTGTAATAAAAAAAATAAATGTTAATATTTCTATCGGAGAGTTTTCATCAAGCAGCCAAAAAGTAAAAGCTCTTGTTGATTTGGTAATCAATAATAACCCAATAATTAATGTTAATAGTATTGGAGAAATAAAAATTAAAATACCAGTTTTTTTTGAAATACTATATCGGTCTAAATTCAGGTGTTTATAAATCAAATTCATATATCATTTTAAGGTTAAAAAAGATAAAGTACCAAACAAGTTTAAATATATGTAATTATAAGAATTTTATAGTATATATATGCTTTTTGTCTATTACTAATATGCTCTTTTTATTTTTCTTGTTAAATTTACAGCTTAATCCTAATTACTTCATATGAAGCTAAGCATCGTTGTTCCCTTTTATAATGCTGAAAACCATTTAGAGAGATGTTTAAATAGTTTGTTAAATCAAAACTTATCAAAATCTGATTACGAAATTATACTAATTAATGATGGATCTACAGATAAAGGCAATGAAATAGCTGAAAAATTCAAAAAAATTTATGATAATATTTCTATCCATAGCCAAAAAAATAAAGGCTTAGGAGCTACACGGAATATTGGTATGCAACTAGCAAAGGGCAACTATATCTATTTTATTGATGCCGATGATTATTTAGCATATAAGACGTTAGATATTCTTTTAAGTTATTTAATAAAAAATGATTTAGACATACTCGGATTTTCAACCCTTACAACAGATAAGTTAGATCTGTTTTCATATAAGCAGCAACCAATAGAAGATATTGAAATTATTAGTGGAAATGATTTTTTAGTAAAGCATAAGTACAATAGGCTAGAAGCTTGGTGGTATATAATTAAACGAGAGTTTCTTTTAGAAACAAATTTAAAATTTGAAGAAGGTAAATTTATGGAAGATGCCATTTTTACTTTCAATATTTTTTTAGAGGCAAAACGCACCATGTTTTTACCAATTACTATTCATAGGTATGTTAAATCACCTAACTCTATAATGAATAATGAAGACCAAGAACATTTAAAAAAGGTTATTGAAGATTATATTAGCTTGGTGTTTCGTTTTGATGCTTTAGTAAACGAAGTTTCAAAAAAAGGAATAAAAAATTCTGATGCAATTATTAAAAACATAAAATTTAAAAGTACGGCAAGTATATATTTTATGTTCTTTAAGTTTATTAGATCAAAAATTTCAATACCAAAGATTCATAAAATTTTAACAGATTTTGAAAATATAAATATGTATCCTTTAACTAACTTTATAGGCGAAGTTTATAGTCATCGAAAAATTAAAATAACGGCATTTATTTTTAATCATAAGTATCTGTTTTATGTGCTTTTGTATCCGTTTAGGATATTACACAAATTCAAACTAATAAAGCTTTTTTAGGTAATTAAAATGTTATAAATTTTTTTATGAAGTTAAGTATTTTGATTCCAATGTATAATGCGGAGAATTTTATTAAAAGATGCCTTGATAGTTTAATAACTCAACACATTAAAAATGAAGACTATGAAATTATTGTGTATGATGATGGATCTACAGATAGAAGTTTAGAAATAGTAAGTAATTTATCTAATGAACGCGATAATATTTTTTTTCATTCTCATAAAAACCAAGGAGTAATTAAAACAAGAAACAAATTACTAAAATTAGCCAAAGGTGATTATGTTTATTTTGTTGATGCAGACGATTATGTTGCTCCAAATTCATTAGATAATATTCTTAATTTCGCATTAAATAATAAACTAGATATAATGGGGTTTGGCGCATTAGTAACGTCTAACGATCGTGTGTCCGACTTTAATAATGTTTCTTTAAATTTTGATTCTACTAAAATTATAGATGGTGCTCAGTTTTTAAAAGAAAATAAAGATTTACGTGTTGAAATTTGGTGGTATTTAGTTAAAAAAGAATTTTTAGAAGACCTAGGAATATCTTTTAAAACAAAAGGTTACGATGACGATTTAGGTTTTACACTCTCATTATTTTTAAAAGCAAAGCGAGTGGCATATTGTCCGTTTAGTGTTTATAGGTATTTTCAATCTTCAGAATCTACGATGCGAAGTAAAGATATAAAACATAAAAGAAGAATAGCTAACTATTTTTTAGCCTTAATTATTGATTTTACTAAAATAATTAATGAATTAGATAGTAATACTATTAATCATAAAAACACTATCAAAAGTAATTTTAAATCTCGAAGAGATACGTTTACTTTTTTCACTATTATTAAAGTAATAAAAGCTCAATTTACTTTCAGTGATGCTAAGGAGAAAATAGATGTATTGCAAGCAATAGGTGCATACCCAATAACAGAGTTTGCAAAAGAAAATAATAATTTTAAGTATAAAATATTAGAGAGTATTTTAAACCAAAAAACATTTCTATTTGCAGCAATTAGATTATATAATATTTTTCGTTAAAAACTGACCTAAAATGAAGCAAGCCATATTGATAACTGCTTATAAGAATTTTGATCATTTGATGGATATCATTAATTTTTTTGATGATGATTTTAATATTTATATACACGTAGATAAAAAATTTAAGCCTAAAAAAAACGTTATTGATGCTATTAATTCTGCAAAAAACGTTGTTTTTATCACAAGTAAATACTCGGTTAATTGGGGTGGACTCAATCACTTAAAATCATATCTTTTACTATCTGAACATGCATTAAAACATTTTGATAATGTTTATTTTCATTTAATAAGCGGTCAAGATTTTCCTGTAAAAGACATCAATTATTTTAAAAGTATAATCAATAGAGACGATTTGAAAGATCACATAGAGTTTTTTAAATTGCCAACTATAAAATGGAAAAATCATAATGGCGGATTAGATAGATTTGAATATTATAACTTGTTCGATATTGTTAATGCAAAAAAGCACATTAAATGGCTTTGGTTATTAATAAGAATTCAAAAAAAAATAGGTTTAAAAAGACCAATTTCTGATAGCATTGGACAACTTTATGGAGGGCTTACATGGTGGAGTTTAACACGAGATACATTACAATATGTAATAGATTATACCATTCAGAAACCCTATTTAATTAATAGAATGAAACATACATTTTGTGCTGAAGAATTGTATTTTCAGACAGTGATAATGAATTCAGAATATGCTAAAAATGTATCAAATAATAACCTAAGGTATATTGACTGGAATCCAAGTAGGGTAGGGAAGGATAGCACTTCTCCAGCTATTTTAGATTTAAATGATTTAGAAAAAATAAAAAACTCAAATATGTTATTTGCAAGGAAATTTGATACTCCTAATTCTGATGAACTTAAGCTAGCTTTACAAAGAACATAAAAAAATATTATATTAACGATGACCATAGACCTAAGAAGCGATACCGCAACCAAACCATCAAAAAGCATGTTAAATGTGTCTGAATTATAATTACACTTTTTGATAATTATTAACAACTTTTTTTCGTTTCCCTGAAGATAGAACTGGTATTTCGTCTAAGTATGTAATAGTCACTTTTGCATCACTTCCAAAGTCTTTTTTTATGCTTTCAACTAATTCTCTTTCATAAGGAAATTTATCAAGCACGTTTAGCTTAACCTCATATTCTTTTTCCCCTTGTTGGATGAATTGGTATTGCTTTAGTAATGTGTAATAATTGTAGAATTTAGTGTAAACTAAAAAAGAAGACATAATGTTTCCTCTAGTATCAAAAATTAAATCCATTTTTCGACCTTCAATTTTTTCAAACTTTGTCTGACCATTTTTAAGCTCAATAAGTTTAGCAATATCACCAGTATCATACCTAATAATAGGCATGCTATAATTAAATAAGTCAGTTACAATAATTCTTCCAAAATCCCCTGGTTTTGCGGGCTTATCTTCCTCTAAGTCTAATAATTCAACATGATAGCTTGCATGATTTATTATAAAATGCTCTACTGAATTACTCGTTTGATGAGCTATGATTCCAATTTCTTCACTAGAATATCTAGATAGGATAGGCGTATTAAAGTGATTACCTAGTGTCGTTTTTGTATAGTGATTTAGGTATTCAGAATTTGCTATAACAGAGTTGATATTCAAGTTGTTTAATTCGGTTTTGTTTCTATCTAAATATTGACATATTTGTTCTAAAGAAGATGCGAAACCAAGAATACTTTTTTTTTGTTTAGTATTGCTAAGTATGTTTATAAAATTTAAAATACGATCATCTGTTAATTTAGAAATATCAAATTGTATTATGTTTTGTAAGCTTGACTTAAAGAAACTTTTTTTGTTATGCTTTCTCCATACTTCAAGTTCATATAATCGATTTCCAATTTTAAAATTTGACTCACCAGAAAAATATAAAACATCGGCATAATTTCTGTTTCTTTTACTTTTGTTCTGAAAAAGAAAAAAGGGAGTACCTGTTGAGCCACTCGTAGAAACTTTATAATTTTGTTTTTGTAAATACGGAATTGATTGAAAATCTTTGAAGTTTTCTTGAATAACTGTTTTTCTTATAACTGGAAATTCATTTATATTATCTATATTTTTATAGTTGAAATAAAAAGGTGTCGATTCAGTGGCATGTTTCAATAAGGCCTCAATATGTTGCTTTTTGATTTTTAATGAATGTGAATTTGTAGGATTATTGTTAATCGCCGATATTTCATTAAAGTAATTCCTAATTTGTGCTCCTTTTAAAGAGTCTATAAACCAAAATGATTTATTTCTAAGATAATTTAGCAGACGCATTCGAATTTTTTTCCTACGATAAAGATAATGTTTAAAAATGTTCGTTTTATTATTTGTAGGTTATAACGTTCATTTTATCGATAATTAACATTTACATAATAATTGGGGGGGGTATCAATATTAATTTCTGAAGGAGAAATATATTTAATACGTATGGTTGTAAATTGTTTGGCTCAAAATAAAACATTTAAAATTTTTGTATTGTCTGAGAATAGTTAAAGTGAAATGAGTTTTTTTTAGTGTGTTTCCAATTATTTATTATTTAATACATTAATTTTATAATCTATTACGAGTAAGAAAAAATATATAAAATTTTAGTTTAAAGTATTTATATATTCGCTAAATAAATGTAATTCATATATTTTCGTTAGGCGAATTTTTTAATTATTACCTAAATGAAATTGAAGAATTAATCACTAAAAAGCTATAATATTTTATGACCATAGACCTAAGAAGCGATACCGTTACCAAACCATCAAAAGACATGCTTGATGCTATGATGCAGGCCCAAGTTGGTGATGATGTATTTAGAGAAGACCAGACAGTTAATCAATTAGAACAACGTATTGCAAGTATGTTTGGAAAAGAGCAGGCACTATTTTTTCCAAGCGGAACCATGGCTAATCAAACGGCGTTGAAACTGCATACCAACCCAGGAGATCAAGTCATTTGTGATAAATACGCCCATATTTATAATTATGAATCTGGTGGAGCTTCCTTTAATAGCGGGATTTCTTGTAAATTAATTGATGGTAACAGCGGTATGTTTACGGCGAAACAAGTTGAAGACGCTATTAACCCAGATGCGTATTATTACAGTAAAACAAGTTTGGTAGAAATAGAAAACACAACCAATAAAGGCGGTGGTGCTTGTTGGGATTTTAATGAAATTAAAAAGATAAAACAGGTTTGTGACAAAAATAAATTTGGCTTTCATTTAGATGGCGCGCGTATTTGGAATGCTTTAGTTGTTAAAAATGAGACTACACAGCAATACGGAGCCGTTTTTGACACCATTTCGGTATGCTTGAGTAAAGGATTAGGGTGTCCAGTTGGGTCTGTTTTAGTTGGAGACTCTAAAATAATGGAAAACGCGATTAGGATCCGCAAAATATTTGGAGGTAATATGAGACAGGCAGGTTATTTAGCTGCAGCTGGTTTGTATGCTCTGGATAATAATATTGACAGGTTAAAGGAAGATCATAAAAAAGCAAAGGAAATAGGCGAGGAGTTAAGCAAACTATCTGTTGTTAAAATTGTTGAGCCTATTGAAACCAATATCGTGATTTTTGAGCTGATAAAAGGCGTTAATGAGAATGCATTTGTACAAAAACTAGCCGATAATAATATTCATATCATTGGAATGGGAGGCGGCAAATTAAGAATGGTTACACACCTAGACTATACGGATGCTATGCACGAAACTCTTTTAAAATACTTTAAAACACTTTAAGTTTCTACTTAAACATATCCATTCCAGGAATATTAGGCATGCCTTCTTTCGCTGCAGCTGCTAATTCAGTTTCATTAACTTTTGTGGCTTTTTCTATAGCTCTATTTAATGTCAGGATTAAGTAATCTTCTAACTGTTCCTTATCTTTAAGTAATTCGTCATCAATTTTAATAGATGTAATGCTTCTATTGGCGGTTAATGTAATTTTAAGTTTAGCATCATTACTAGATTCATCAACTAAAACGGTATCTAAACGTTTTTTAGTTTCTTCTACTTTCTTCTGGGTTTCTTTAAGTTTACCCATCATATTCATCATATCTCCAAACATAATTTTTAAATTAATTATTACAATACAAAGCTATTTAATTTTTCTATTTTTGAAGGCTTAATCTTTAAGAATAAAAATACTTTCATTGAAAACAACCAATCAAATTCCGATAGCTAAAAAAGTACCTCAAGAATTAACCATTCATAATGATGTTAGAATTGATAATTATTATTGGTTAAACGATAAAAACAACTCAGAAGTTATAGATTATTTGAATGCTGAAAATGCGTATACAAAACAAATGACGCTGCATACGCAAGAATTTCAGAAGTCGTTGTTTGAAGAAATGAAAGGTAGAATTAAGGAAGATGATACTTCGGTTCCTTATAAATTAAATGGGTATTGGTACCTCACTAAATATGAAGCTGGAAGAGATTATCCAATTTACGTGCGGAAAAAGAAAACATTGGAAGCTGAAGGGGAATTATTATTTGACTGCAACGATATGGCAAAAGACCATGCGTATTTTAATCTTGGTGGAATTTCTATAAGTCCAGATAACACATTAGCGGCATTTTCAACGGATACGGTTAGCAGAAGACAATACACTATTCAGATTAAAAATTTGATTACTGGTGAGATTTATTCAGATAAAATTTTAAATACAACGGGCAGTGCGACTTGGGCAAATGATAATAAAACGTTGTTTTATTCGATGAAGGATGAAGTAACCTTGCGTTCTCATAAAATATTTAAACACAAATTATATTCTGATTCTAAAACTGATATTGAAGTGTTTCATGAAACTGATGAAACCTTTAACACCTTCGTCTATAAATCAAAATCTAAAAAATATTTAATTATTGGGTCTTCAAGTACCTTATCCTCTGAATATCGTTTTTTAGATGCTGACGTACCTGACGGCCGTTTTAAGATTTTTCAAGAACGAACAAAAAAGTTAGAGTATAGTATAGCGCATTATAATGGTAGTTTTTACATCATTTCTAATAAAGATGATGCTACTAATTTTAAGATTTCAAAGACCAGCGAAAAGACTACAGGCAAAGAAAACTGGCAGGATGTTATTCCTCATAGAGCGTCTGTTTTGATTGAAGATATCGAAATTTTTAAAGATTACTTGGTAGTAAATGAGCGAGAGCACGGACTTAATAAACTTAGAATAATTAGTTGGAACAAAAAAGAAGATTATTATTTACCTTTTAATTCTGAAACGTACACGACGTATATTGGTAATAACCCTGATTTTGAGAGCGACATGTTGCGCTATGGCTATAATTCGTTAACCTCTCCAAGTTCAGTAATTGATTATAACTTAAAAACTAAGCAGAGCGAAATAAAAAAAGAGCTGGAGGTCTTAGGCGGAACGTTTAAAAAAGAAAATTACGAATCACAACGTATTTGGGCCACAGCCAGTGATGGTGTTAAAATACCAATATCGCTAGTTTACAAAAAAGGTATGGCGTTAGATGGTTCTAATCCGTTACTCCAATACGCTTATGGGTCTTATGGTTCAACGATAGATCCTTCTTTTTCAAGTATTCGTTTAAGTTTGTTAGATAGAGGTTTTATTTATGCCATTTCGCATGTTAGGGGTAGCGAGTATTTAGGGCGCAAATGGTATGAGTGTGGAAAACTGCTTACTAAAAAGAACACGTTTACAGATTTTATTGCTTGCTCAAAGTACTTAATTCAAGAAAAATACACATCAAACCAGCATTTATATGCTTATGGTGGATCTGCAGGAGGTTTGTTAATGGGAGCTATCATCAATATAAATCCAGAACTTTATCATGGAGTCTTAGCAGCGGTACCTTTTGTAGATGTTGTAACAACGATGCTTGATGATACCATTCCTCTAACTACTGGTGAGTATGATGAATGGGGAAATCCGAATGAATTAAAGTATTATAATTACATGAAGTCCTATTCACCTTACGACAATGTAGAAGAAAAGGATTATCCAAATATGCTTGTCACCACAGGTTTACATGATTCACAGGTGCAATACTGGGAGCCAGCAAAGTGGGTCGCTAAACTAAGAGATATGAAAACAGATTCTAATAAACTATTGTTGCATACGGATATGGATTCGGGCCATGGAGGCGCTTCTGGTCGTTTTGAAAGCCTTAAAGAAGTGGCTCTGGAGTACGCCTTTTTATTAGATTTAGAAGGAATTAATGGATAATTAAAAAAAATGTTTTATTTTTGCTCGGGTTAAACTGTTTATGCGTTTTTTGAAGATACACAGTTTATAAAAAGCTTATATGAAACACAGAAATCAAGTATTTGATAATGTATTAGATTTAGTAGGCAACACTCCGCTTGTTAAACTTAATAAAATGGCTTCCAAGTTTAAAGGTGACTTTTATGCAAAAGTTGAATCTTTTAACCCCGGTCACTCCTCAAAAGATAGAATAGCACTTTACATCATTGAAGAAGCCGAGAAGAAAGGAATTCTTTCTCCTGGCGATACTATTATAGAAACTACATCTGGTAATACAGGTTTTAGTATTGCTATGGTTAGTATCATTAAGGGTTATGATTGTGTTTTAGCAGTAAGTTCTAAATCGTCTCCAGACAAAATAGATATGCTAAAAACAATGGGAGCTAAGGTATATGTTTGTCCTGCTCATGTTAGTGCAGACGATCCGAGATCTTATTATGAAGTAGCTAAGCGTTTACATGGCGAGATTAAAGGGTCTGTTTATATCAATCAGTATTTCAATCAATTAAATATTGATGCACATTATAAATCTACAGGTCCAGAAATTTGGGAACAAACTGAAGGTAAAATAACACACCTATTAGCGTGTAGCGGAACAGGAGGAACTATTTCTGGTACTGCTAAATATTTAAAAGAACAAAATCCTGACATTAAAGTAATAGGTGTTGATGCTTTTGGTTCTGTTATCAAGAAATATCATGAAACTAGAGAGTTTGATGAAAAAGAAATTTATCCATATAGAATAGAAGGTTTAGGTAAAAATTTAATTCCTTCAGCTACAGATTTTGATGTTATAGATGAATTTGTTAAAGTTACAGATGAAGATAGTGCGCATACAGCAAGATTAATTGCAAAAACTGAAGGTATGTTTGTTGGATATACATCAGGAGCAGTGACACAAGCTTTAATTCAGCTAGGTGAAGAAGGTCGATTTAAGAAAGGTGATTATGTAGTAGTTATTTTCCCTGATCATGGAGCTAGGTATATGAGTAAGGTATACAGTGATAAATGGATGAGCGAACAAGGCTTCTTTGATAGTGTTAATGAAGCTGCTGCAGAAAGCATACAATACATAAAATAATAAAAATATCAACCTAGAAAAAGAGATGTAGTTTTGTTAAATAAGCAAAATTTCATCTCTTTTTGCATTTTATTAATAATTGCGCATTAAAAATTATGTTCAAAGCATATAAATATTTAATTTCGCATCAACTAACTAAGAACTAAAGGCTTCTTGAATTTGTAAGTATTTTATGGTTTACATCCCTAATTTAAAGCAATTATATAGTTGTAGTTATGTCTTAATTTTAATAGCAATAAGATTTAATTAATGAAAGATTTATTCGAAAAAATTTATAAAGACAAAGGACCATTAGGAAAATGGGCAGCGCAAGCGGAAGGGTACTTTGTATTTCCTAAGTTAGAAGGAGAGATTTCTAACCGCATGAAGTTTCAAGGGAAAGATGTTATTACATGGAGTATTAACGATTATTTAGGTTTAGCAAATCATCCTGAAGTACGTAAAGTAGATGCTGAGGCTGGGACTAGATACGGTTCAGCTTATCCTATGGGAGCAAGAATGATGTCTGGTCACACAGATTTGCATGAACAGCTTCAAAATGAATTGGCTGATTTTGTTAGCAAAGAAGCCGCATATCTTTTAAATTTTGGTTACCAAGGTATTTTATCTACAATTGATGCTTTAGTTGGTAAAAATGATATTATAGTTTATGATGTTGATGCACATGCCTGTATTATTGACGGTGTGCGTTTACACATGGGAAAACGCTTTACTTATAAGCATAATGATGTTGAAAGTTTAGAAAAAAACTTAGAACGTGCCACTAAAATGGCAGAACAAACAGGCGGAGGGATTTTAGTGATTTCTGAAGGTGTTTTTGGGATGCGAGGTGAGCAAGGCCGTTTAAAAGAAATCGTTGAATTAAAGAAGAAATTTAACTTCAGATTTTTAGTTGATGATGCGCATGGTTTTGGTACATTAGGAAAAACCGGAGCTGGTGCGGGTGAGGAGCAAGGTGTTCAAGATGATATTGATGTGTACTTTGCAACATTTGCTAAATCTATGGCAGGTACTGGAGCTTTTATTGCTGCTGACCAAGAAATTATTGATTACTTAAAATATAATTTACGTTCTCAAATGTTTGCAAAATCTTTGCAAATGCAACTGGTTGTAGGTGCACTCAAGCGTTTAGATATGCTTAGAACTATGCCTGAATTGAAAGCTAATCTTTGGAAAATTGTTGATGCATTACAATCAGGTTTAAAAGCGCGTGGTTTTGATATTGGTTCAACGCAAAGCTGCGTAACACCAGTGTATTTAAAAGGAAGTATTCCTGAAGCTATGGCTTTAGTTAGAGATTTACGTGAAAATTATGGAATCTTTTGTTCTATAGTAGTTTACCCTGTAATACCTAAAGGGTTAATTTTATTAAGAATGATTCCTACAGCAACGCATACTTTGCAGGATGTATCAGAAACATTGGATGCTTTTGATGCGATTAGAGAACGATTAGATAATGGAACTTATAGACGTTTATCTGCAGCTTTAATAGCAGCAATGGGCGAATAAATAAAATCAAATTGCATAAAAAAAGTCCGATTCTATGAATCGGACTTTTTTTATGCAATATCTTTTCTAAATGTTTTTCTACGCTTATAAACTTCAGGAGAAAAGTGCTTCCATATTTTCTGTATGGCTTCGTTATCTTCTAATTCTGGTGTTCTAAAACAGTTTTCAATACCTTTTCCCGTAAAAGTCTCATAGTATTCGTTAAATATAACAGCATGAACGCCCTTGTTTTGGTAATCCGGGTGAATGCCTATTAAATAAAAGATAACGTCTTTACTGTTCTTTTTTGCGTGCATAATATGTTTGAAGCCAAAAGGAAACAATTTACCATTAATTTTCATCAGCGCTTTAGCAAATGCTGGCATAACGATTGCAAAACCAACCATATTGTCATCTTTATCTACTACAAACTTTATATACTCCGGATTTACAAAACTGATAAACTTCTTTTTAAAGTACTCTTTTTGAACGTCATTAATAGCGACAAATGAAGACAAAGAGGCGTAACTTTCATTAAATAAGTCAAACATTTTATCAGCATAGGGCATAACTTCGGAAGTTTTAGTCAGCTTTAAAGCCGTTAATTTATAACGTCTTTTAATAAGCTCTTGAGCTTTTTTAAAGAATTCGGGTTTTACATTTTCAAAAGGAAATTTACTTTCAGAATACGATTTCTCTACTTTATAATTAGCAGCTTCATAATGTTTAACATAATAAGCGTGGTTATACCATGTTATCATTGGAGCTATAGAGTCGAAGCCTTCTGTAATAACACCAACCTTATCTAGGTTCGAAAATCCAACAGGACCTTCTGTGTATTGCAGATTGTGTGCTTTCCCGATTTTTTCAACTTCATTTAAAAGGGTTTGAGACACTTCCAAATCATCAATAAAATCAAACCAGCCAAAGCGCATTTTTTTTTGATTTTGCCCTTTAACTTCCAGCCAATTGACTATTGTTGCAATCCTTCCGACAATCTTCCCATCTTTATAGGCTAAAAACAACCTGGCATCGGCATCATTAAATACAGGATTCTCTTTTTTACTAAAAGTCTTCATTTCCTGACTTATAATTGGAGGAACCCAATATTTCGAATCTTTATAGAGCTTAAAAGGAAACTTTACAAAAGCCTTTAAGTCTTTATTAGTTTGTACTTCTTTAAGTATCGTCATAGTGTATTGATGCGAGTTGATGGTTGGTTATTCATCAAAATCTATATCTTTCTTTTTTTGTTTGTTAATGTCTTCAACAGTATTATCTTTTTTATTGCGCTTCTTTCTTTTCTTCCCTCTGCGATTAACTTTTCTTTGTCCTTTATTTTTAGCAGATATGCCATTATCAATTTCTTTGTCTTCATGGAAATCTAAACGGTACGACGCTCCAAAATTCATACTAAAAACGGAGGGTGTATCTTTCGTGTTGAACGTAACTGCAGTATCTAACTGAATATCTTTTCCCATTAAATAGGCGCCACCAAATCTAAAAAGGTTATCGGCGTAAAAATCACTTTTAATACCTTGAGTTTCGCCAAAAATAACCCATTTTTGATTGAAAGAGTGTGTTAAAGTTAATATGTATTGAAAATCGGATTGATCCGTTCCTATTCTGTCCTTAATTAAATTCATTACAAAAACCCAGCCTCCAGAAAAATTATTTTGTGTAGCAATCATAACTTTAGGACTAAAACCTTCAATTCCTGAAAAGGTATATGGATTTGGTTTTGTGTCATAATTTGCTCCTAAATAAACTGAAACGGCAGGAATTAAGGTTTTCCATTTAAACTGTTGGTTGGCTTTCCAACTATATAAGTTAGGCTTGTCTTCTTCAGCATTTTTGTAAGGATCAAATACTAAATACTTTGCACCTATTGCCAGAAATTTAAAATTAGCTCGTTTTTCTTCAGATGAAAAATTTGAAGAAAATGTTTTAGTATCATTCTGATAAGTTCCTTCAATATTTAATTCTAATTCTTCGAATAATAATCCGTACCGCGCTGCAAAATCAATTCCAAAACCAGAGACTTCATAAGTGGCTGCTGGCGTTCTTTCTTCTTTAATACTATAAGGACCTATTTCTAGTTGTGCGACATTGGTTCCAACGGAAAAAGCACTTCTGGAAACGCCTGGCCTATTAGAATTAATAACATCGGTATATTGACAAAATGCTTGGGTAGTTGTTAAACATAGTAGGAAAAACAGTGTAGATTTAAATGGGGTCATAATCATAAGTTTCATTATCTCTTTAATACAATGTATTAAAGGCTTTTTCAAATATAGATATTTTATACTTTTTTTATCATTCTTGAACGTTTTTTAAACAGATAGAATTGTATTTTTGTTTTATATTTTAATAAAATTTTAAAAATGGGTTTATTAAGAACCATACTCATAATTGCCTTAGTATATTACGGAATTAAGATTCTTTCAAGGATTTTTGCACCTTTTCTTCTTAAATATGCAGCAAAAAAAGCGGAACAACGCTTTGGAGATCAATTTGGTCAATTTCAAAAAGGACAAAAACAAGACTCTCAAAAAAAGGAAGGTGAAATAACTATTGATAAAATCCCTAATACAAAAACGTCTAATAAAGATGTTGGTGAGTATGTGGATTATGAAGATGTAGAATAAACATAGTTTTCTCATTTCTATTACAGTGAAAATCTAATTGTAAAAGTTTATTAGATTCAATATTGTTACTTCTGAAAAATTATAACTATTTTTCAGGATCATTTTCTTAAAACTTTTTCATGCAATTTTCAATCAAAAAATTACTACCTCATATACTCGTTTTACTAGGTTTTATTTTCATTTCTCTGGCTTATTTTAGTCCTGTTTTAAAAGGAAAAACGATATATCAAAATGATATTGTGCAGTATATAGGGATGAGCAAGCAGCAAAAGGATTTTAAGGCCGAAACAGGAGAAGAGACTTACTGGACTAATAGCGCCTTCGGTGGGATGCCAACCTATCAACTAGGAGCAAGGTATCCACACAACTACATTAAGAAACTTGATTTAGCATTGCGATTTTTACCAAGACCGGCAGATTATTTATTCCTGTATTTATTAAGTTTTTATGTGTTTTTATTAGTGCTGAAAGTCGATTTTAAACTCGCTGCATTAGGAGCATTAGCCTTTGGGTTTTCAACGTATTTAATTATTATTCTTGGTGTTGGTCATAATAGTAAAGCGCATGCCATAGCTTATATGCCGTTGGTTTTAAGTGGTATTATATTAGTATTTCAAAAAAAATATATTATTGGGTTTTTACTTACCACAATAGCAATGGGTTTAGAGTTGGTGGCTAACCATTTCCAAATGACCTATTATCTTATGTTTTTGGTGATTGTTCTAGGTATCGCTTATTTAATTGATGCTTATAGAAAACAGATGCTTCCACATTATTTTAAATCTATTGGTGTTTTGGTTGCGGCGGTAGTATTGGCAATGGCTTTAAATGCGACCAATTTTTTAGCTACTAATCAATATGTAAAGGAAAGTAAACGCAGTAAAAGCGAGCTTACTATAAACCCAGATGGTACTCCAAAAGAAGTGACGCCGGGATTAGATCGCGATTATATTACCCAATTTAGTTACGGTATTGTTGAAACATTTAATTTGTTTATTCCTCGATTTACCGGAGGTGGTAATGCCGAAGATGTTGGAAAAGATTCCGCTACGTACGAAGCGTTTAGAAAATTAGGAGCAACAACAAGTCAAGCTGCTCAAGAAGCCAAACGCGCACCAACATACTGGGGAGATCAACCCATCGTGGAAGCGCCCGCTTATGTTGGGGCAGTCATATTGTTTTTGTTTGTTTTTGCTTTGTTTTTGGTGAAAGGACGATTGAAATGGTGGCTCGTTGGAGGCACGCTATTTTCTTTGTTATTGTCTTATGGAAAAAACTTAGGGTTTTTAACGGATTTCTTTATTGATTATATACCGCTTTATAACAAATTCAGAGCGGTAAGTTCTATTCAAGTCATTTTGGAGTTGTGTATTCCAGCGCTGGCCATTTTTGGTTTAGTAAGGCTGTTTAATGATTTTGAAAAGAAAGAAGATAAGCTAAAAGCATTGAAATATTCAACACTCATTACTGGTGGAATAACATTAGCATTCTTGTTGTTTAAATCATTCTTATTCGATTTTGTAGGTATGAATGATGGGTATTACCGTCAGAGTTACGGACAAAATTTTGTTGATGCTTTAAAGACCGATAGAATAGCAATGTTTACTCAAGATGGTATTCGAACCTTAATTTTGGTTTTATTATCTGCTGGAGCTATTTATTTATTTCTAAAGGAGAAATTAAAAGAAAAGTGGATTATTGTCGCTTTTTGTGGGTTAGTACTTTTTGATTTAGTTGGCGTGGATAGACGCTATGTGAATAATGACGACTTTATTTCTGGAGTAAAAATGGCAAAACCATTTGAAGCTTCCGAAGTAGATAAATATATCTTAAATGATACATCGCATTATAGAGTGTTTGATTTGGTTTCAGGAACTTCAAAACCTTCGTATTTTCATAATTCTTTAAATGGTTACAATGCTGCGGAATTAAGACGTTACCGAGAAGTATTTGATTTTTACATAACTCAGAATAGTATTAGTGTACTGAATATGTTGAATACAAAATATATCGTAGCACAAGATGAAGAGGGTAACCCGTTTCCTTATGAAAATGAAGACGCTAATGGCAATGCTTGGTTTATTAAAAATTTAGAAAAGGTTGATTCTGCTAACAAAGAAATTACTAGTTTAGATAGCTTAGATAACAAAAATAAGGCTATTTATTCATCGCACAGAGCATTTGAGTCCATTCAAAACATCAAAAGTGATTTTGTAAAAGATTCTTTAGCGTCTATCAAATTATCAGAGGTCAAACCAAATTACTTAAAGTATCAATCAATTAATGAAAATGAAGGGTTTGCTGTGTTTTCAGAGATTTACTATCCTATTGGCTGGAAAACATTTATTGATGGAAAAGAAACGAGTCATATACGTGTGAACTATATTCTAAGAGGTATGCTTATTCCAGCAGGACATCATATTATAGAGTTCAAATTTGATCCAGACGTTGTTAAAACAGGAAGTAAAATAACATTGGCAAGTTCAATTTTACTTGGTTTATTATTACTTGGTGGATTGTTTTATGAGTTTAAGAAAAATAAAAGTGCCTAAAAAAACACTCATCATAACGTATTATTGGCCACCAGCAGGAGGTCCTGGAGTACAGCGTTGGTTAAAATTCGTCAAGTATTTACCAGAATTTAATATCGACCCTGTGGTTTTTATTCCTGAAAACCCAAATTATCCAATCATTGATGAGAGTTTAACTTCTGAGGTTTCTAAGGATATTACCATTATTAATCATCCAATAAAAGAGCCTTATAAATGGGCAGGATTCTTTTCAAATACATCTTCAAAAACAATTAGCAAGGGCATTATTTCTGATGAAAAAGAGCAATCTTTTATTGAGAAAGCCATGCTTTATGTGAGAGGTAATTTTTTTATTCCAGATGCTAGAATAGGCTGGGTAAAGCCTTCAGTATCTTTTCTTCAAGACTATATTAAAAAAGAAGGTATTGAAACTATTATAACAACAGGGCCACCACATAGTGTGCATCTTATAGGGCTTCAGATAAAACAAAAACTAGGGGTAAAGTGGTTAGCCGATTTTAGAGATCCATGGACAACCATTGGGTATCATAAACAGTTAAGGCTAACATCGGCTTCTAAAGCAAAGCATAAATCACTTGAAAAGGAGGTTTTAAATGCTTCAGATCAAATTATTGTAACCAGTTTTGTTACTAAGAAAGAGTTTCAGGGCTTTACAAATAAATCCATTGAAGTGATTACAAATGGTTATGATGACGAAACTGCTGTAGATTTCCAAATGGATACGAAATTCACATTGTCACATATTGGGTCTTTATTATCAAAACGAAATCCAGAGATACTTTGGCGAGTTTTAAGTGAATTAGTTAGAGATAATGAAAGTTTTTCAAAAGATTTTCAACTTAATTTTATTGGTTCAATTAGTGAAAAAGTATTAAAATCCATTAAAAAGTATAATATAAGTAATTATATCCATGAGGTAGGCTATGTGTCACACCAAGAGGCTATTATATATCAAAAAAAATCTCAATTATTACTATTAATTGAAATAGATTCAGAAGACACTACATGCATCATTCCAGGTAAATTATTTGAATATATGATTTCTAATAGACCCATTGTTGCCATGGGGCCAAAAGGTTCAGACGTTGAAAAAATCATCAAAGAAACTAATACTGGACACTACTTTAATTACTCCGATTATGAATCACTAAAAAGAATTATCTTAGAGCATTATAAGGCTTTTCAGAATAAAACATTACAATCGCATCCTATTGGTTTGCAAAAGTATCACAGAAAGGCACTTACAAAATCGCTAGCTAATTTATTATAATGGGCATCGTTGCATCTCAATCTTTTAAAAACATCATTTCCACCTATTTAGGGTTTTTTATAGGCGCCATCAACACCTTATTTCTTTATACCAAGTTTCTAAGTGCCGATTACTACGGTATGGTTGGGTATATGCTCTCTTTAGCCTATGTTATTATGCCAATCATGGCTTTTGGGATGCATAATACGTTGGTTAAATTCTATTCAACTTTTAAAACTAGAATTTCTTTACATAGTTTTTTAACACTCATGTTAGTGCTGCCTATTTGTGTTATAATTCCTTTAATATTAATTACCCATTTAAGCTATGATGCTATTGTTGGTTTTCTATCCAATAAAAACGAAATAATAAAAGGGTATTTGTGGCATACGCTAATTATTGCTATCGCATTAGCTTATTTTGAGGTGTTTTTTGCTTGGGCCAAAGTACAAATGCGAACGGTTTTTGGGAATTTTATGAAAGAAGTTTTTCATAGAGTGGGTGCTATGACCTTATTATTCTTATTGCATTTTGAAGTTATAAACCTTGAGCAGTTTATGGGCGGGCTTGTAGTGGTTTATGTATTAAGAATGCTGGTTATGAATGTCTATGCATTTAGTGTTAAACTCCCGGTGATTATTTTTAAACGTGTACCGAATTTGCGGAATATTTTAAAATATTCATTTTTAATCATTATCGCAGGCTCTATTGCTACTATTCTTTTAGATGTTGATAAAGTTATGTTAGGGCATTATATTGATATTAAGCAGATTGCTTATTACAATGTAGCCATTTTTATAGCTACTGTTATCGCAGTACCTCAACGCTCGATGCATCAAATATTATTACCATTATCTGCTAAATACCTAAATGAGAAAGATTTTGATGCGTTAGAAGATTTATATAAGAAAAGTTCATTAAATCTATTTATAGTTGGTGGTTTTATTTTTTTATTGATCGTCCTAAATATTAATCAGCTCTATTATATTATTCCAGAAGATTTTAGTGGCGGTTTATTGGTGGTGTTTATGATTAGTATTGCAAAGCTTTATGACAATGCTTTAGGAAGCAATAATGCCATATTGTTTAATAGCGATTATTATCGAGTGGTTTTAGTTTTAGGTGTTTTTCTTGTGATTTTGATGATATTGCTAAATATAGTTTTCATTCCCGTTTTAGGGATTAACGGAGCGGGTATAGCAACGTTTTTAGCTATTTTTACGTATAATTCTATAAAATTATTCTTTGTTTATAAGAAGTTTAGAATGTTTCCTTTTACAAGTGCTACTTTAAGAATTGCATTGCTTTTATTATCGAGTGTATTAGTATTTTACTTCTGGGAATTTCCATTTCATCCAATTATTAATATAGGACTGAAATCGTTGTTAGTTACCGTTATTTATGTTTTTGTAGTCTATCGATTTAATTTTTCTGAAGATATTACGCTTCTTATCAAGAAGTATTTAAAACTGAAATAATGTTTTTTATTTCCGCGTCGGCGTTAATCTCATTGATAGAGTAGGAGTTGTTTTTAAATGGATTACTGCCTTCACGGGACTAATAAAAAAACCTTTTGAAAACGAAGAGCCCCACGATGCAGCTTTGGGGCATACATGTCGCAGGGCTTTCCAAACTAACCAACCAAAATTTTTATGATCGTCTTTTTGTTGTAGTCGATCTTGTGTTTTTACTAGAAGAACTTCTACTTTGCATAGCTTTAGGTGTTCTGCTTTGTTTAGTCCTTGAAGCAGTGCGTTGTTGAGTTGTTCTTGGTTTACTTAAAGTACGCTGAGCAACTTGTGTATTTCTAGTGTTACTGCTACTTTTTTTATATGAACGCATATTAGTGCTTTTTGGTTTTTGAACCGTTCTAGTTTTTTGTTCACGTTTAACCTGATTGTTTCTTGTACTTGTTCTACTATTGCTACTGTTAGCGGTTTCACGTGTTCTTTTCGATTTATTTATTTGAGAATTATTTCCAGAAGGTGTTCTTCTCGTTTCTGTATGCTCTCTTTTTGTTACTTCCCTCTTTACAGAAGGCGTTGCGGTTCTTTTAGAATTATGATCTACTGTACCATTATAACGTCTGTTTGTTTGTCTTTCTCTAACCTCATTATTAGCTCTAGTGTTACCATTTGTAGCGCTATTACCTCGTCTTGAAGTCGTATTATTTTGTGCAACAGCTCTTCTAGAATTCGCATTTCTGTTTATCTGGGTTACATTTCTTTTACTTCTGTTTACCGTTGCATAACTTCTGTTTCTAGATATGGTGTTACCTCTTCTACTCGCAATAGCAGTTCTAGGTCTAGAATTGTTATAAAACGGTCTATTATAAGTATAACGAACTGGGTTATAAAACTGTCTGTAAGGTCTGTTATAGACTACACAGTAGTTGTATGCTGGAATGCTATAATAACGGTGCCATGGTTTGTAAACATAACCTCTGTTAAATACATTTATATATCCTGTATAGTGTGAAAAGTTGTTATATCTGTTATAATGAACATAAAGACCGCCTACACGGTTTACGTAACCAAAGTTGTTATAATGAATGTTTACGTTTCCAGCTTGACTAATACGACCATAATAATCATAATAAATAGGAATGTTTTCAATTTGAATAATAGCACCAAACTCATCGTATTGTACGTAGCCGTTATAATCATAACCAGAGTTAAAACTAATGCTTACGTTTGGCGAACCAATATTTACACCTAAGCGCGAATTGTTTCTTATTACATTAAAGTCGAATTGTCCGTCTCTAAAAACAGAAAATTCAATACCGTCTTCCACAAATATGAATGAGTTCCCATAACCTCCATAATACGTAGCTGTAGCGTTTGCTTCCTTGTTGGTTGCGTTAACAGTAAATCCTGTAAGGACTAAACCTGCGAGTAAGAATATAAACTTTTTCATAATTGTGAATTTTAAGGGTTATGTTTATGTATGTGCAAACAGCGTGCCAAAAAACTAATAGGATACTAAAGCCCCTGTTAACATTGGAAAAAAAAAATGATGCTTTTTTTTCTGGTAAAACATATTAATAAAAAAACCCCGAAACACTCAAGTGAGTATTTCGGGGTTTCCTATACATAACCAAAAAATTATCTTTTACTCTTTTTGTGTTTTTTCACTTTACCGTTTTGTTTAAAATAGTAGTGATTATCATCGTTGTAATCTCAATCGTGCTTATCACTACCATCATGGTTGGTATGATGTCCACGTCCATTTCCAAAGCCATGTGTTATCTCACAAGACTGTACTCCACAAAAGTTACAATAGTCATTGTAAAAACGGTTTACTTGCCCACGAGTGTTAACTATTTCTCCCCGTTCGTTATAGTTAACTTGTAATCCACCAACTCTATATAAGTTTGAGTGTCTTCCTCTGTTATAGCCCATAAATATAAAACCTGTGCGGGTGATACGTCCGGATCTATCATAATTCACATAAACATTACCAATGCGTCTTACTTTGCCATCTCTATCACGAGAAATTGAAACACCTCTATTCGTGTAACGATTTGAACGATACTTTATACTTGAATTTGGTCCTCGACGAGTTGTATTTATGTTACTTCTTCTAGAATTAAATCTGTAATAGGTGTCATCATAAAAACCATCATCAATATTGGTGTTAAAATCAAAACTTCCATCAGGAAAAATTAAAAACTCAATGCCGCGTTCAACAAACATAATAGGTTGTGCATAGCGCTTTTTTTGTGTTTTATCAAAACCTTTTTTTGATTCTGAGTTGTGTTGTTCTGTTGCTGATGCAGTCGTTAATCCTATCAACAGACTTGCAGATACTTGTAATACTCTTTTCATAATCTTAGGATTAGATACCATTTACATTTCGAATTTATTACATCAAATTCAAATGATAACTGGTATTACATTTTGCCTACTCTTTAGCTTATCGGCTTTCGCTATTTTTAACATGTCTATATTGAATTAGCTGTAAGAGAATATTAAATATATAAATGGTATTTGAGTTTTCAATTTGCGTACCAAAAATGTAAATACATGATTATCAGTTTTATCGTTATTGTTGATTGTTAAATCTTTTTTTTACTTTTATAGAAACCAACTATTTTATGTCTGACCAATTAGAAACTTGTAAGAACTGCGAACAACAATTTAATGAAGACTTTAAGTTTTGTCCAAATTGTGGGCAACAATCCAAAGATGATCTTACTATTAAGCTGCTGTTTTACAACACGATAAGCAACTACTTTTCTTTTGATGCACGTTTTTTTAAAAGTTTCTTTCCTTTATTATTTAAACCAGGATATTTAGCCAAAAAGTTTATAGCTGGTAAACGTTTGCTTTATCTGCATCCAGCTCAGTTGTATCTTTTTATTTCCGTAGTGTTTTTCTTCTTCTTTTCATTTATTCAACGAAGCCAAGTACAGATATTAGATGAAAAATTAGCTGAAACTATAAAAAAGGAAAATATAGTTGATAGTATAACCGATGAGCGTGTTAAAGATTCTATAGAAGCTGTTCAGTTATTAAAACAAGTAGTAGTAGATTCCATTGCGCGTGCTGAACTCCGAGAATCTCTAAAGGATAATGTTTATATCCATGGTTTTTCTGAAGAAAAAATGGACTCCTTGGTAAATGCTGAAGATTTTAGAAAAAACGGTATTGCAAATTTTGATTTTGATTCAAAAGCTATAGATTCTTTAATCGCTGCAAATGCACTAGACGATACGCTTTATAAAAAGATGGGAATGGAAGATGATGCAGGCGTTTTTCAAAGACGCATTTATAGACAAGCATTAAGGTTCTATAAATCAAGAAAGGGTGGAAGTATTCTGCAAACGTTTTATGATACCATACCTATTGCGATGTTCTTTTTGCTGCCAATATTTGCATTTATTTTAAAGATTTTATACAGAAAACATGGTCTGTATGCACATCATTTGGTGTTTAGTTTTTATTATTTTTCATTTTTATTTACAGTATTTAGTCTCATTTTAGGTGTTAATTTTATTTGGGATATTCCGGACTCTATCGATTGGCTAATAGCGCTTTCTTCATTTTTTTATCTGTATTTAGCATTAAAGCGTTTTTATCAGCAAGGTTGGTTTAAAACCTTTTTTAAAACCAGTGTAGCTTCATTTTTGTTTTTGTTATTTGTAGCACCATTAACTGCGGTTATTTTAGGACTATTTGCGTTTCTGTATTATTAATATAGAACTAAGTTTATTTAACATGGCATGTTCGTTCTCGTTAGAGATTGAAACGGCATACCTTTTTTGTGCTTAACTATAAGGTTGGTTTGAAACTCAATTAAATATGTGGAAAATATTTGATGAGATTTAGAAGCACGGTCTGCACAAGAAAGATATAGCGAAACGTTTATGTTCATGAATTCAATAATTCAAAATGGACGTGCATGATTAAAAGCCCGACCCTTGGGTAACCTGTCTCTTGGTAGGCAGACGCTCAAATAATTATAATCCTATTGAATCTTTTCTTTTAGATACGCCCCCGTTTCAGAAGTTGTTATTTTTATAATAGCTTCTGGAGTTCCTGAGGCCACTAGATTTCCTCCGTATAGACCTCCAGTAGGGCCAAGGTCAATAATATGATCTGCACATTTTATTAAATCGATGTTGTGCTCTACAACAATAATAGAATGTCCTTTTGCAATTAAGGCATTAAACGATTTTAAAAGTTTTTGAATATCATGAAAATGAAGTCCAGTTGTTGGTTCATCGAAAATAAAAAGCGTATTATCTTTTTTGCTTCCCTTACCTAAAAACGAAGCGAGTTTAATACGTTGTGCTTCACCACCAGAAAGGGTAGAGGAGCTTTGGCCTAAAGTCACATAGCCTAAACCAACATCTTGCAGCGGTTGTAGTTTGTTTTTTATTTTAGTTTGCTCAGTAGCTTCAAAAAAGGCTATGGCATCATCAATAGTTAGATTAAGGATATCGTCAATATTCTTATCCCCAAAAGTGACTTCAAGAACTTCTTTTTTAAAGCGTTTTCCTTTACAAGTTTCACATTCTAAATGCACATCGGCCATAAATTGCATTTCAATAGTCACTTCACCTTCACCTTTACAAGTCTCACAGCGTCCGCCATCTACATTAAAAGAAAAATGTTTTGCTTGATAATTTCTAATAGTACTTAGTTTCTGTTTAGAGTACAAAGCACGAATATCATCATAGGCCTTTATATAAGTCACAGGATTTGATCTAGACGACCTTCCTATTGGGTTTTGGTCAACAAATTCAATATGACTTATGTTGCTAAAATCACCTTCTAAAGCCGTAAATTGTCCCGGTTTATTACCAAAATCAGTTAATTTTTTTTGAAGTGCAGGGAATAATATCTTTTTAACTAAGGTGCTTTTTCCACTTCCAGAAACACCGGTAATAACCGTAAGCATGCCTAACGGAAAGCTAACATCTATATTTTTTAGGTTGTTCTCTCTAGCTCCAACAATATCAATATGATATTTTGACGTTCTTCTAGTTTTTGGAACTTCAATTTTTAGATCTTCATTTAGATATTTAGCCGTTAACGAGTCTGAAGCTAAAATATCCTTATAAATACCTTCGGCCACGACATGACCTCCTAAGGTTCCAGCCTCTGGACCAATATCTATAATGTAGTCTGCAGCTTTCATAATATCTTCATCATGCTCAACCACAATAACCGTATTCCCTAAATCGCGTAACGATTTTAAAACCGAAATTAAACGCTCTGTGTCTTTTGGATGCAGACCGATACTAGGTTCATCCAGAATATACATGGAGCCTACCAAACTACTCCCTAATGATGTTGCAAGATTTATACGCTGACTTTCACCACCTGAAAGGGTATTAGATTTTCTATTCAGCGTTAAATAATCTAAACCTACATTGGCTAGAAATGCTAATCGGTTATTAATTTCTTTTAATAATCTATTAGCGATATGTGTGTCGTGATCGTTTAATTCTAATTGTTTAAAGAAGGTGGTGAGTTTATCTAAAGGCATTTCCACCAAATCGGTAATCGTAGCACCTATAATTTTTACATAATTAGCTTCAACGCGTAAACGCTTGCCATTACAGGTTTTACATTTTGTTTTTCCGCGGTAACGAGATAACATCACCCGGTTTTGAATTTTATAAGCTTTAGATTCTAATTCCGCAAAGAACGAATTTAAACCTTCAAAATATTGATTGCCGGTCCAAATTAATGTCTTCTGAGCATCTGTCAATTCAAAATAAGGCTTATGAATGGGAAAATCGAACTTATGCGAATTATTAACTAATTGGTCTTTATACCAGCTCATGCTTTCTCCACGCCATGGGAAAATAGCACTTTCATAAACTGAGAGTGCCGTATTTGGAATTACTAAATCATCATCAATACCAATAATATCTCCATAGCCTTCACACTTAGGGCATGCGCCATAAGGGTTGTTAAAACTAAATAAATGAACATTAGGCTCTAAGAAGCTGATGCCATCCAAATCAAACTTATTACTGAAAGCGCGTTGTTTGCTATCGCTTAATGTTTCTATGATGCATTGACCTTTTCCTTCAAAAAAAGAGGTTTGTATGGCATCAGCTAGGCGGTTTAAAAAATCTTCATCATCTTTTGTAATAACTCTATCTACAACCAATAAAACACTGTCCTTTTTAGTTAGCGTGTTTACCTCATCAATCCTTAAAACGGAGTTATTTACTTGTATTCTAGCATAACCTTGTTGTTGCAACGTTTTAAGTTTGTCTTCTATACTGCGTCCTTCTTCTAAATAAATAGGAGCGAGGAGGAGAAGTTTTTCACCTTCTGAAAATGTTTTTATATAACTTATAACATCTGAAACGGTATCCTTTTTAACTTCTAAACCAGAAATAGGCGAGTAGGTTTTACCTATTCGGGCAAATAATAATTTTAAATAATCATAAATTTCTGTAGTGGTACCAACAGTTGAACGCGGATTGGTAGAATTTACTTTTTGTTCAATGGCAATTGCAGGTGCAATACCTTTTATATAATCTACTTTGGGTTTATTTAATCTCCCTAAGAACTGACGCGCATAACTCGATAAGCTTTCTACATAACGTCGTTGTCCTTCTGCATAAAGTGTATCAAAAGCTAAACTAGACTTTCCAGAACCTGACAAACCCGTTATTACAACTAATTTATTTCTGGGAATAACAACATCAATATTTTTAAGGTTATGTAATCGTGCACCTTTTATAATGATGTTTTCTTTTGGATTTACTTCGGAAATAGCAGTGTTCATAGGTTTTTCAAGAGGATAATTTCGTAAAGATACTACAAGTAAGCGAGCATAAAAAATTACCGTTTATCGAATATATTGTTAAAAAAAATGTGATTTATTGTTTTTAGGAAGGAATGTTCTTATCTTTGATTGTATAATAACTTCAAAAACACACAGCTATAGCATAAAATTACTTTTAAACTTAATAACCCCAAGCAACGAAAATCTATTTCGTGCATTAAAAGTAAATATTATGCGACAACAACTTATTACGGACGCCTCATTAGTTAGTAACTATATTAATGGAGACGAAAAATCCATAGAAATTCTAATTAAAAGGCACAAACAGAAAATTTACAGTTTTATTTATTCAAAAGTATACGACAGAGATGTTGCTGAAGATATTTTTCAGGATACCTTTATTAAAGTGATTCGTACGCTAAGACGCGGCGCTTATAATGAAGAAGGTAAATTTTTACCATGGGTGATGCGTATTTCTCATAACTTGGTGATTGATTTCTTTAGAAAAAATAACAGAATGCCAAAATTTGACAATGCAGGTGATTTTAATATTTTTTCAGTGTTAAGTGATAGCAGTTTAAATGCTGAAAAAACCATTATCAAAGAACAGGTTGAAAATGACGTAAGACGTTTATTAGATGAGCTTCCAGTTGATCAAAAAGAAGTATTAATGATGCGTATTTATAATGATATGAGTTTTAAAGAAATATCAGGCAGAACAGGTGTTAGTATTAATACAGCATTGGGAAGAATGCGTTATGCCTTAATTAATTTACGTAAGATTATTGATAAACACAATATCGTTTTGACGAATTAATACAATAAAGAGTATTTTGCTACGTTATTGGTATAAATAATCCCTTAACTTTAAAAAATGGCAAAAATTTACTCTGAAAATTCTATTAAAAACATAGAAAATCTTGAACCGAAAGAAGAAACGGTTAATTTTCTTTTAAATTATTCTAAGGCTTTAAGTGTTATAAATTATAATAAATTAAAGTTTGAAGCACTTTTAAATTAAGTATCTTAAAAGGCCTAATAAACTAAAATTTATTAGGCCTTTTTATTTTTATAATAGTGTTGAAGTACAGATTGTCTTCCTATCGTTTTAGTAATAATATCTTTATCTAGATCCCAGCCTCTTGCAGGTGAATATTGTCGCCCATACCAAATTATTTGGAGGTGTAACTCATTCCATAATTCCATTGGAAACAAACGTTTAGCATCTTTTTCAGTTTGAACTACATTTTTACCAGTGGTTAAATTCCAACGATACAGTAATCTGTGAATATGCGTATCAACAGGAAATGCAGGAACACCAAAAGCTTGAGACATTACTACACTCGCGGTTTTATGTCCAACGGCGGGCAATTCTTCTAAAAACTCAAAACTCTGTGGGACCTCTCCATTATGTTTGTCAATAAGAATTTTTGATAAACCATGAATACCTTTACTTTTCATAGGTGATAAGCCGACAGGTTTTATAATCTCACGAATATCTTCAACAGAAAGCTTAATCATATCATACGGATTATCTGCTCTTTCGAATAAAAGAGGCGTAATTTTATTAACACGAACGTCAGTACTTTGCGCAGATAGCAATACGGCTATTAATAAGGTATATGGGTCTTTATGATCTAAAGGAATAGGGATTTCAGGATAAAGTGTGTAAAGTGTATTAATAACAAAGTTAATTTTCTCTTTCTTAGTCATAAAACGTATTTTTGTTAGAAATTCAAAGTTAAGACTATGAACACACTAAAACAAGGTGATGCCGTTCCTGATTTTACGGCTAAAGATGAACAAGGAAATACAATTTCATTAAGTGACTACAGCGGAAAAAAGCTGATTGTATTTTTTTATCCAAAAGCAAGTACTCCAGGGTGTACCGTGGAAGCTTGTAATTTAAGAGATAATTATGCAATGTTGCAAGCGAAAGGCTATGACCTATTGGGTGTTAGTGCTGATTCTGCAAAGCGACAAGCTAATTTTAAAAACAAATACGAATTTCCTTTTCCACTTTTAGCAGATGAGGACAAAACGGTTATTAATACATTTGGTGTTTGGGGCCCAAAAAAGTTTATGGGCAGAGACTATGATGGCATTCACAGAATGACTTTCTTAATAGATGAAAATGGTTTAGTTGAACGCGTTATAGCAAAGGTGAAAACGAAAGAGCACGCCGCGCAAATTATAGAAGAAATAAATTAAATTTATTTTAATTTATTTCTTCTAGAATATCCAAATAGTCGCTGATCCTTTATGATATCGGGAATACCTTCTGGAAGCATTTCTTCCCATCCTTTTTCGCCATCATTAATCATTTTTAGAACCTCTCTCGATAAAATATCCATAATATCTGGATTGAAATCTTTTATGTCGAGCATTTTCCCATTGTATTTAAAGAATTTATATAATTCTTTCATACGTGGATGTACTTTTAAGTTTTCACTTGTATATAATTCTTCTGTTTCATGATTTTTATACGGATAGAGATACACCTTTAAGTCTCTATAGAATAATTTACCAAATGCTTCTAAAATACCTCCACTTAATTCGCGATAATATTTCTCATCAAAAATTTGAATAAGGTTATAAACACCCATGGCTAAAGCCATTCTTTCTTTTGTGAATAGCGCAAAATATTCAACTAAACGATAATATTCTTGAAAGTTTGTTATCATTACATTCTGTCCAAGAGAACATAATAATTCAGCCCTGTCTAAAAAGTCACGTTCATTTATTTTACCTTCTGCACGCAAATTAGCAAGCGTAATTTCAAAAATAATTTTAACATTGTTTTTATCTACAGTCTTTTCAGCTAAAAATAATTTTTTGGACTTTTCAAAAATATCCATATTTACCTTTGTAACAGGTCTAAAACTACCTCGTAATGCTAAGATATTTTTCTTATAAAGTACTTGTGCAGGAAGTAAGTTCATTCCGTCAGGTCCAAACATAACAGCATCTGTCATGCCATTTTTCACTAATTGTAAACTCATTAACCTATTATCAACATAGGTAAATCTGCAACCTGAAAAATTGATCATATCTATTTCGATTTGATCTTTCTCTATATTATCATATAAGGACCTTACTATTTCTTTTGGATCATCGTGCATGTAGAAACCACCAAAAATAAGGTTAACACCAAGTATTCCTAAAGTTTCTTGCTGCAACTGTGCATTTGTTTGCTTGAATCTTAAATGTATAATTATTTCGTTATAATCTTCTAACGGATCTAACTGGAATTTAATACCAACCCAACCATGACCTTTAAACTTTTTAGAAAAGTCGATAGTCGCTACCGTATTTGCAAAGGCAAAAAACAGCTTATCAGGATGTTTTTCTCTTAAAATCCGGTCTTCAATAAGTTCTACTTCATGGTTCAACATTCTACGTAAACGCGGCTCTGTTACGTAACGATTATCTTCTTCAATACCATAGATGGCATCACTAAAATCCTTATCATATGCAGACATTGCTTTTGCAATCGTACCAGAACTACCTCCAGCTCTAAAAAAATTACGAACGGTTTCTTGACCAGCACCTATTTCCGCAAAAGTTCCGTAAATATGTTCGTTTAAATTAATCTGCAAAGATTTCTGTTTAATGGTCAGAATCTTACTGATTTCTTTATCTCCTTTTAATGTTAAAGCCATAATTTTAGTATTACGACAAAAATAGAAAAAATAATAGTGATATGATATAAATAAATAAAGCCATTTCATTTTTTGAAATGGCTTTATTACTACAGTATGTTTTGGTGTTTACATGCCTTTTAATTCAGAAATTAACGCTTGTATAACACTTTTTGCATCTCCAAATAACATAGATGCTTTTTGGTTATAAAATAGTTCGTTTTCAATACCGGCATATCCCGGATTCATAGTACGTTTATTAATAATAATGCTTTTTGCATTTTCAACATCTAAAATTGGCATGCCATAAATTGGACTTGATGGGTTGTTGTGTGCGGCAGGGTTAACAACATCATTGGCTCCAACAACAAAAACAACATCTGTATTTTGAAATTCCGGATTCACATCTTCCATTTCGGCAAGCTTGTCATAATCGACATTTGTTTCTGCTAATAAGACGTTCATATGTCCAGGCATTCTCCCTGCTACGGGATGAATGGCATATTTAACTTCGATACCTCTGCTTGCTAGTAATTGCTCTAATTCATGTATCGCATGTTGCGCTTGAGCGACAGCCAAGCCATAACCTGGGACAATTATAATGCGTTGAGAATAATTCATTAAAATAGCAGTATCACTAATGGTTGTTTTTTTAATAGATCCTTTCATAGTATTAGATCCAATTTCATCAACTAGAGAGTCGCCACCTCCACCAAAACTTCCAAAAATAACATTCACAAGAGATCTATTCATGGCATCGCACATGGCAAAGGTTAGAATAGTACCGGCAGATCCAACTAGGATACCTCCTGTTAGCATAACCATATTTCCGTATAAAAAACCACCAAGGGCTGCTGCTAATCCAGTAAATGAGTTCAATAAAGAAATAACCACTGGCATGTCTGCGCCCCCAATTGGTAAAACAAAGAGAATACCATAGCCTAATGCTGCGAAAAACAGAATATAGATAAATAATTGACTTTCACTTCCAGACCAAGCGATATACGATGCAAAGAGAACAACACCAATAATAATTAGATTATTTAATACGTTATATTTTGGTAATCGTAAGGGTTTATTTAAGGTTCCGTTTAATTTGGCCCAGGCAATCATACTTCCTGAAAAGGAGATGCTACCTATAATGATTCCTGCCACAATAGTTGTTGTAGAGAGGGTGTCTCCTGTATAATGTTCAAATTCAATAAGACCTATTAAAGCAGCACTTGCACCACCCATACCATTAAATAAAGAGACCAGCTCCGGCATTTTGGTCATAGCGACTTTTTTGGCGATCATCCAACCAATAATGGTTCCAATTAATATAGCCGTTCCTATTAATCCATAAATATAATTTGGCACGACCTCTTTATGCAATAAAATAGTACCAATAATAGCTATGGTCATACCAGCTGCCGCAATTAAGTTTCCTTTTCTTGCTGTTTCTGGTTTGCCAAGCATTTTAAGGCCAAGGATGTAAGTCATAGATGCTATCAAATAAATAAACTCGAGACTAAATAGATATTCTTTCATTATTTTTTCTTTTTAAACATTTCCAACATGCGGTCTGTCACTACAAAACCACCAACTACGTTTAGCGTACCAAGTAAAACAGCCACAAACCCAAGGGCCTGTCCTAAATAATTTTCAGGGTTAACCCCAAGTAAAACTAAAATGGCTCCAATAATTACAACGCCGTGTATAGCATTAGCGCCTGACATTAAAGGGGTATGAAGCACTGCTGGTACGTGCCCTATAATTTCAACTCCAACAAATATCATCAGTATGACGATATATATCATTTGGATGTTACTACTTATAAATTCTATTAATTCTGTCATTTTATTATGATTTTCCGTTTTGTCTTATCTCACCGTTTAATACAATAAGTGTATCATTCGTAATGGCTTCTTCTAGGTCCCATTTAAATGTATGGCCCTCTGTTAAATGAACGATATAATTAAACGTGTTTTTGGCGTATAAATCACTCGCATTGGTAGAGACACTTTCTGGAGCAATAGTAGTGCCTATAATTTTCACACCATGTTTAATGACCGTTTTATTCATTTTACTTAGTTCACAATTACCGCCCTGAGCTGCTGCTAAATCTATGATTACCGCTCCATTTTGCATGTTTTCTACTTGTTCTTCAGTAATCAGAACGGGAGATTGACGCCCTGGAATCATAGCCGTAGTAATAACTAAATCTGCTTTAAATAGTGATTTGTCAACCGCTTCTTTTTGACGTTGCGCATAATCAGTAGATGCTTCTTTTGCGTAGCCACCTTCAGATTCTTCTCCTTTATTATCGACTAAAATAAACTTGGCACCTAACGATTCGGCTTGCTCTTTAGTTTCGCTTCTAATATCTGTTGCTTCAACAATAGCTCCTAAGCGTTTTGCGGTTGCTATAGCTTGCAAGCCAGCAACCCCAACCCCATACACTAATACCCTTGCAGGAGAAATGGTTCCTGCTGCAGTCATCATTAATGGGAAAATTTTTGTCATTTCATAGGCGCCCTTAATAACGGCTTTGTAACCCGCTAAATTATTTTGAGAACTTAACACATCCATGTCTTGAGCTCTCGAGATTCTAGGTATAGCATCCATTGAAAAAGCCGTCGCACCTTGTTTTGAAATAATTTTCATGTCCTTAGGATGTGACTTATGAAATAATTGAGCAATAATAATTTGTCCCTTTTTTAAACCTTTTAATTCTTTATTATCAAAAGGATTAATCTTTATTAAAACATCAGCATTCTTAAATAAATCTTCCTTAGAGCTAATACCTGCGCCAGATTTACTGTAATCAGAATTTTTGTATGAAGAATTTACACCTGCATTTTCTTCAACTCTAATTTCGAATCCCTTTTCAATAAGTTGTTGAGCAATTTTCGGCGTAATAGATACTCTATTATCACCTTTTTGTGTTTCTTTTAAAACGCCTATTATCATTTGAAAATATTTTAAATCTTAATGTAATAAAATTACTTTATTTCAAGAGTGATATTGGTGATAATTGTCATGTTTTAAATGAAATAATTAATTAATTTTAGTTCTGGTTTAAAAGATTATTTTAAAAAAGTGGCATCGAGATATAGGCTTTCCATAATATGTGCTACATTTAGACTTTTATGATAGGTATTTAAATGACAGTAACTTTTTTAGGCACAGGAACTTCTCAAGGCATACCTATTATAGGGAGTACCCATCCTGTTTGTCTAAGTTCCGATTTTAAGGATAAGCGATTGCGTGTTTCGGTGCTTATTGAATGGGATAACTATTCATACGTTATTGATTGCGGACCAGATTTTAGACAACAGATGTTACGTGCAGGTAGCGATAGAATTGATGGTATTGTTTTTACTCACGAACATTCTGATCATGTTTTAGGTTTTGACGACATTAGGCCATTTTATTTTAGACAAGGTGATATTCCTATTTATGCCCATAAGCGTGTTTTAAAAGCGTTAAAAAAACGATTCGACTATGTGTTTAAAACTAAAAACAAATACCCAGGAGCTCCTACCGTTATTCAAAATAGAATTAAAAACGAACCCTTTTTATTAAAGAATTTGGAAGTTATTCCTGTTAATGGAAAACATTATAAATTACAAGTTTTTGGATTTAAATTTGGGGATTTCGCATATTTAACGGATATGAAAACAGTTAAAGCGGAAGAGGTAGAGAAAATAAAGAACGTAAAAGTATTAGTTGTAAATGCACTGCGTATTGAGCCGCATCCTTCTCATTTTAATTTAGAGGAAGCTTTACAATTTATTGCTGAAGTTAACCCCGAAACTGCTTATTTAACGCATATTAGTCATTTGCTTGGATTCCATGAGGCTATTCAAAAAAAACTGCCTAAAAATGTATTTTTGGCTTATGATGGTTTAGAAATTAATTTGTAAAATAGAAAGATGAAGCAAAAAATATTTATGTACCTGTTTGTGTTTTCAATACTCATCGTATTGTTTCAATACGTAAATGCAAAACGTGTATTTGAGGATATGAATAACAAACTTGGAAACTACAAAACGCTATCAGAAAAATATAAAGATTCTATTACTGTGCTGCAGAATGATTTTTTAGAAGTATCTCATTTTAATTTAGAAAGAAATGAAGATGCAATTAGTTATTTTGAGAATGATGGTTATAAAATAGATGAATTGATTCCTTTTATAAAGGATGAACTTTATAAGTTAAATGAAGTAAAAGGTGAGCATCCTATAATCCCTTATGCATCTAGCGAAGGTAGAAAGTTATTGATTAATACTGTGAAGATGTTGAACCACAAATGGATCATTGCCGATTTTTCTGATGGTGAATTTTGGGGAGAACTCTTATTAACTTATGAGATTACGGAAGATAAAAACTTAAAATTCAGGCTTGTTGAGTCTTTTTTATATCCTTTATATTAATCTACTTTAAAAGCAACTCCTTTTTCTTTTCGTTTAGGTTCTCCTTCGTTAAATGAAGCTTTAGCATACTCAAACGTATAAGAACTATCGGTGGTTGTTAGTATTTTCATGTGGATAGGGTCTTTCTCAGAAATGGACCTTGGGTTGATTTTGTATAGAACAAATTCGCAGCTATTTATCCATTTTACTTCAGAGCTATCTATTTTTCCATCGTAGAAATTTATACTATACCGCTCCGTTCTTTCAAACGTGCCGCTTCTAGAAGTTCCATCAACTACATAGTCAAAACGGAACGTTCCTGTTTTGTAATCCTGACAGTTTCTAGTTGTTTCGTAACAACTATATAGACTCAAAAAGCTTAGGAAAAGTAAATATCGCATAGAATTCGTTTTAAAATGCAAAACTACTAAAGTCCGCAATCAATTCTCGTAGTTTTTAAAACTTCCGTCAGAATAAAAAATAACAATTCGTTCAATGGTTTTGTTTTTATCAGTTTCAGGTAACAATTTACCATAGTTTAAAGCAGGAGCAATGGTGTCTTGTTTTGTGTCTTCAATTTTAACTGCTGAAGGAAACTCACCTTTACCATTAAATAGCCAATACAAATCAACTTCGGGGTAGGCAGAAAGAATTTTCAAAATAAAGTCTAAACTCGGTTTATTTCTACCCGATAAGATGTGAGAAATACTAGAGCGTTGTACCCCAATTTTTTCAGCAAAAGAGGAGGCCGATTCACCGTAGTAATCCATGATTTTTTGCAGCCTTTTTATGAAATCTTCCGTGTTTACCATTGTAAAAATGATTTGAGCGTAATATGTGTTACAAATGTAACAATATAACTATTAATAAGATGGTATATTCCCTATAATTATATTTATATTTTAAACTAAAACTTCACTAAAAGTATAATAAAATACTGATTATACAATATTTATATTATTTATTTAACCTCTAAATTAAATTTTATTGATTCTGTATCATTTTTAGGTAATACTTGTTTATTAATGTATACAAATCCATACAAAACACTGTTTACAAATGTAAATTAGTAAATGTTTACATTTGTTGCGTAAATAAATAACAATGCAAGTAGAAGACATTAAAAGATTGTTTTTAAAACATAAAGAACATAGTTTATCGCATCGGTATATTACCCATAAACACATAGAACCTTTACTAGAAAAATGGTCTGATATTTTTCATGTAGAGACTATTGGTCAATCTGTTTTAAACAATCCCGTCTATGGTTTTAAAATTGGTAACGGACAGAAACGAATTTTAATGTGGTCTCAAATGCATGGAAATGAATCGACAACTACCAAAGCCTTGTTCGATCTTTTTAACACGTTTTTAGATACCCATTCTGAGCTTAACCATATTTTAGAAGCCTGCACCCTATATATTATTCCCATTTTGAATCCTGACGGCGCATTAGCTTATACACGTATAAATGCTAATGGAGTAGATTTAAATCGAGATGCCCAAAATTTAACACAACCTGAAAGTAACGTGTTGCGCCACATTTTTGAAACCTTTAAACCACATTTTTGTTATAATTTACACGGGCAGCGCACTATTTTTAGCGCTGGAACCACAAATAATTCTGCAACAGTATCATTTTTAGCACCAGCACAAGATGCTGCTTGTACCATCACGCCAAATAGAAAGATTGCTATGGAGGTCATAGGAGTCATGAATGACACGTTGCAACGCATGATTCCAAATCAATTAGGAGTTTATGATGATGCGTTTAATTTAAATTGTGTTGGCGATACCTTTCAAAGCGAAAATGTACCAACCATCCTTTTCGAAGCTGGACATTTTAAAAAGGATTACGAGCGTGAAAAAACCCGCGAATTGATATACACGTGTTATTTAACGTCATTGAATTACATTTCAACAAATGAGGTTAATGGTAGTCATTATAACACGTATTTTAATATTCCAGAAAATAACAAATGTTTTTTAGACGTCATTATCAGAAATGCGAAAGTAACTCATGAGTTGGTGGATATTGGAATTCAATTTCAAGAGCGGTTACATGATAATAAGATCGAATTTATACCCAAAGTTGAAAGAATTGAAAAGTTAGATGGTTATTTTGGACATAAAGAGATCGAAGCTAATGGCTTTGAGGTACGAGATGCTCATGGAAGGGTGTTGAAACTTGGATACGAAAACGTTTGCGTAATATTGAATAGTGAAAAAATAACGCTTTTACCGAAATAAAACATATGAATATTGTCTTATTTTTAATAAAAATGTATTAATTTCGCATAATATATAAGAATAGCTAATTATGGGGAAAATTAAATTAGACGAAATCGATCATCAAATTCTTGACATGTTAATTGATAACACAAGAATTCCTTTTACTGATATTGCTAAGAAGTTATTAATATCTGCAGGTACAGTTCATGTACGTGTAAAGAAAATGGAAGAAGCTGGCATTATTAAAGGCTCTTCATTGATGCTAGATTATAAAAAACTAGGATATTCTTTCATTGCTTATGTAGGCGTTTATTTAAATAATACGTCTCAAACAAAATTTGTTCTAGAGCGTATTAATGAAATTCCTTATGTTACCGTGGCACATATCACTACTGGGAAGTTTAATATTTTCTGTAAAATTAGAGCCAGAAGTACGGAGCATGCTAAAGAAGTTATCTTTTTATTAGATGATATAGAGGGTGTTTACAGAACAGAGACCATGATTTCTCTTGAAGAAAGTATCAATGACAAAAAACGTTTGATGCATTCTATTTTTAATGAGATGTAAAAATTTATATTTTATATAAACACTATGAAAAGCCCTAATTTTAGGGCTTTTTTATGCCAATAAGTGTTATATTAATTTGCTTCAGTTGAACTTTTATTAAGATTTCTATTTAGTAATCCCATGGCTACATATAATAAGGGTGAGATTAGAAACTCTTGAATTGAACCCCCAAATAATAATACGCCTAAAGAGATATCAGAAATCAACCAATCGTACAAACCAATTGATGTAATAATGCATAGACCAGATATATGTATAAAATGCCACAAATAAGACATCCATTCATCTTTTAACTTGCCAAGGTGCAATGAACCAATCAAGTAAATTATAACTGTGAATAAAAATTTAATCAAATATTGGACATATCTGTTAAACGTATGCATAATTTCATTTTCTTCAAAACCAATATAATATGTAGAATAAAAGATTATTATAAGTACCAGTCCTGAAATAAACCGAATTTTATCTGATTTATATAACTTCATTTTTTAAATTAATTTTTCTTGAAAAAATCACCCAAATTATAAATGTGGAAGTATAAACAATCGCATTAAATAAATAACGATGTGCAAATTGAAAATAAATATGGTAATATTCCCTTAAATAAATGAGACCTGTGCATCTTAAGATATTTACACTATCTAGAATAATTATGCCCAGTATTATATAACATATCTTCCTCCAAAATTTTGATGGCATGCAAATGATAAACCCAATATATAGTACTATTAACTCTAAACCATTGCAAGCATTTGCTATATGTAGAATCATTCTATCTTGATGAAATATTGCTGAAGATCGCTCTTCTATTTTTCTCCCATCAATTATATAGAAATCGGATACTCGTTTAGTTGTATACCCGTCTAGACCTCCCAGACTATTGATTAAAAAAATTGAAGCTTCACCAATATGAGTAGTCAAGGTGCGATCTAAATACTTAGAATCATAAAGAATAAAGCCATATATCAGTTTCCAGCCCAAAAAGAACAGTAACGCCTTTGTTAAAAACAGTCTTATTTGTTTTGGTATTTTATTTTGTACTGTTTTTAGACGTGTTAATAATAGCATATAACTTTTTTATTAAATTACTTAATTATCATGCCATAAATATAAAGATATCATTATTTCTATTTGTTTTATTTCGATAAAAATAACATTATAACCATGTAATGGTATATATATAGTCGTGAGCTTAAACGATAGTCCAAAAGAAATCCAAAAATAAAACATTTATTAAATCAAATTATTAGTAGTAAAAAATGACCTGAAGTTGATATTTATGTTTTTGATGGATTTTATAGAACAACACAAAGAATAAATTAGATGCATTGAGTTAAATACTACATATTTGAATTTAATTTTAAGGAGCAGTTATACATGTTATTTAATTCTTTAGAGTTTTTTATATTCTTACCCATTGTATTTATTCTGTATTGGTTTGTTTTTAAGAAACATCTTAAAACTCAAAACATCATTTTGCTTATTGCGAGTTATGTTTTTTATGGTATGTGGGATTGGCGATTTCTATCTTTAATCTTATTAAGCACGATTGTCGATTACTTTGTAGGTATTAAAATTGATTCAATTACTGATAAACCTTTAAGAAAACGATGGCTTTGGGTAAGTGTATTTTTTAATATTAGTCTTTTAGGTTTTTTTAAATATTATAATTTTTTTGTTGATTCCTGGGTGGATATGGTTTCATTTTTTGGGTATGAAATGCAGAGTACTTGGACCTTAAAGGTCATTCTTCCAGTGGGTATTTCGTTTTACACTTTTCAGACCATGTCGTATTCATTTGATATCTATTATAAGAAACTTAAGCCTACCAAAAACTTTTTATCATTTGCAGCATTTGTAAGTTTCTTTCCTCAATTGGTTGCAGGTCCCATAGAACGCGCTTCCAATTTACTTTCTCAGATTCTCAACAAAAGGACATTTAGTTATGAGCAATCCGTTAGTGGTCTGAAGTTAGTTCTATGGGGGTTGTTTAAAAAAATTGTAATAGCAGATTCATTAGGTCCAATCGTTGATGATATTTTCTCAAATTACACCACTTATCCAGCATCTACACTTATTTTGGGAGTGACGTTGTTTAGTTTTCAAGTTTATGGAGACTTTAGTGGCTATTCTGATATAGCCATAGGAACGGCTAAGCTATTTGGAATTGAATTGATGTCCAACTTTAAGTTTCCACATTTTTCGAGGAATGTTGCTGAATATTGGCAGAGGTGGCATGTATCACTATCTACATGGTTTAGGCATTATATTTATATTCCATTAGGAGGCTCCAGGGGTAGTAAGTTAAAATCGGTTAGAAATATTATAATTATTTTCTTAGTTAGTGGATTTTGGCATGGCGCCAATTGGACTTTTATTTTTTGGGGTGCTTTTCACGCTTTAG
>ERZ1047985.28-NODE-28-length-133283-cov-16.442707_pt1 | contig 133283 bp, 179 predicted proteins | sample MGYA00383097_ERZ1047985 | MGnify/ENA primary metagenome ERZ1047985 (study PRJEB29581, sample SAMEA5548367) | metagenome | biome: marine; feature: coastal; material: water | depth 50 m | study: Short-term variability in the microbial, nano- and picoplankton...
TAGATAGTCCGTAGAATGCTAATACTGACATTGATATACCTATGTAGATTAGTTCTAATGGATTTAGAAACAACACTTGCCAAACAAAATTTGCAGCTGCTTCTGCATCACCTAATGCTTCAGGCATAACCATATCATTCTCTTCAAAGATTTCTAAAATCTCTTCGTATTCTGCTTCAGTGAGACATTCGTAATATTCTTCAGGACATTCTATCATGTTAATTTCCTTGTGTTATTGAAACTGAACAACCACCACTCGTTTGGCAGTTTTGTGTTAAACTATATGTTTGATTTACCGATCCTTGTTGTAATACATTTAATGTAGTTGCATATGAACCTGTTAATGTTACTTGAGAGTTGTGAGAACCTGTGCCTTTTTGCATTATATTAGTATCTGAAAAAGATGATGAACCATAAAAATAAGTATGATTGTAATGACTACCGCTTCCTTCTTGCCATAGGTCATGATCTACTGAATTGGCGTGTATATCTAAGTTATGAGTATGTGTTCCATTTTGATATATGTCGACATCATTACTATTACCCGATATGTGTCGCCCATAAGTTGCACCGCTTAGTTGTACAACTGATTCGTTATTATTGGTACCATCAACATCACCGCCCCACGATTTACCTGAACCCCAATAAGAAACCCAACCAATATAGTTGCCACTTCCTGTTTGACTTAAGTCAAATACATTGTTTTGATGATCAAATGAAAAATTAATTTCATTATTATATCCTATTTGAGTAATGTCTATATCAACATTATCTCCACTGTTGACCTGTTCTATATGCACATGATTATCTCCTGCAAACGCAAGAGTGCAAAAAGAAATGAGCCATATATATGCTATTATTTTCATTAATTTACCTGCCTTATGTAAATATTTATATCTTCGCCGTTGTTCATTCTTATTGTTCCTTCATATCCATCAACAATTGTATTTAGCGTTACCTCAGCTCCCGCTTCGAACTTAAGATTAATAATACCATTGACATCACGATAAAATATAATACCGCCGTCTTCTAAGAAAATATTATATTGACTATCTTTATTAAGTCCAAGTGTTGCATTTTCAAGTTTAAATCCAGCTGATCCACCAGAGCTTGATGCTTGTTTATCATTCAATACTTTTTTGGTTCGTACTAATTCTTCTACTACATCTAATAAATTTGGTAAGAATTCACCAGCTAAGAAATCCATATCTATTCTATTATAGTCTTTATCTTCTTCATAATAATCATCTATGTTCTTATCTAACTCATTGTACTCGAGAAAGTCTACATCAAGTATTCCTTGATCTTTATTTAAATCATCTTGTACTTGTTCTTGTATTGCTTGTTTTACTTCTGTTGGTGGATTAACAATAAACATATTATCAATCATTGATGGAGTAATACCTCCGATAGTAACAGGTTTAGTTGGCATAGTATTTAAACTTTGTACCATTGTTGCCTGATATGCTTGATTCAGAGTAATAACTCCAGCTTCATTTGTTACTGTAATCTCTCCAGACGGATCACCGTTTATATCTGGCAATAACATAATTAAACTTCTACCAAGTTCATCAATCGTTGTTGTGAAATCTGTACCACGAATACCAATCGTAGCTGTTGGTGTTTGTATATCAATGTTTGCTTTATTTACTAATCCAAGAGAACCTGAAGCAAATCTTGCTGTTCCCATTGTAAATTTCATTGACATTTTAGAGAGTGAAGGATCAGGATCGTAATAGATCTCATCGATTAATACTTCACTATGTTCTTTGATGTCTAATTGAGCATCATCTAAAAACTTTATTTTAAGTTTACCATTTCCTGTTTCTGCCACATCATTTAATTCTATCTCAGGCAGAGACTCTTCTGTAATTTTTATTTCGGTTTGTTGTCTTTTAAGTTGAGCAGAACCAGACTGTTCTACTATAGACCCGATAGAGTCCGCCGAAACGGACCCTATGAGTAAAAGATTAACTATCGTTAGCTGTATCTTTTTGATTGATTTGAATTGTTGCATTTTCACTATCTAAATCAAGTGTTATAATACCTTTACAAGTTGATACACCTGTTGGACATGTACCAGATAATTGGTTAATGTCTACATCTGCTCCGGAACCGTCAAGAGTAAAATTAATCTCTTGATAGAATCCATCTTTTTGTAAAGTATTAATATTATTTGTACTACCAGTAATGTCAAAATTCCATGTGACATCATCAGTTTCTACATCAACATCAAATACGTTTGAACTACCTAACACTGTTAAGTCAAAGTCTAATCTTTCTGCACTTGCTAAAGAACCTTGATCCAAATCCATTGTATTTGAATCTCCAGTAATATCAACCAGAAAATTTGAACTATCTGATGAACCAGATTCTCCTATCATCCAGTCCCAAACATTACTATCGCCATTCCACTCTAAAGTGTATGATGATGAGTCTGCTGTGACCTTACCAAAGAGTAAGTTCTCGTTACCTAGCTGATCGATATTGAAAGTTAATGAAGAACCAGTAATTGGAGAAGCAGACGAAGATGAACTAAAGTTATCTAGTCCAATCTTGTTACCATATCCTACCTGGTCAATATACAAAGTTAATGTATCACCAACTTGTGTAATATTAATTTCATTATCATCAGATGCTTGTGCAAAAGTCAAAGAACTAAAAAATAAACTTAGGCCTAATATATATTTTATCATTTTTCTTTTCCTTTTATTATCCAAAATCCTCTATCATGACCTTGGCAGATTAATTCGAATACTCCAGCTTCAATCGCTGATCGTACTGCATATGTCACTGACTCATTTTTACCCACTCCGTCCTCATACTCTATAAGCTGTGTGCCTTGTTCTATAAACCTAAACACATCGCCTCCACTTCCGTAAGACAGGATAGTCTTCTTACTTTGGACGTTTAATAAAACCTCTCCAGTTAGAACTGAAACAGCCCTAATTGAAACCGTGACAACATCTTTACGATATTGTCTACTAGCACCTATCCCGAGAGTCCGTGCGCCTCGTCCACCAGATAAGATGTTTGTATCATAACCAATAATACCGCCTTCTATAATCATTCCAGCAAATAATAATGGTTGTATTCCTTGTGCTTCATCTTCGCCTTTTGCCTTTGCGACATCTTGGCGCGCACTTCGTATAATTTGTCTTTCTCTTACAAGGTTATCTAATCCTTGTCGCTCTACCACTCGGAACCAAGTTCCTCCACCTGCAGTCTTTAATGCGTCAATTAACATAGCATCAGCACCTTGTGTTACTGCAGTACTAAATGAGGCAATACCATCAAGAGCTTTTCTTTGTCCTGTTAGGTCTTGGAATTTATAAACTGCTACAACTGGTTTTTTATCAGCTGGTGGTATATCTAATAATTGAAAGTATGACGGCATATTAATAATTTCAGGTACATCGACACAAATGTATGGCATTGCCTTTTTAAAGACTCTTCCACTTGCTTTGACCCATTCAACTACATTATGATTATATTGATCACCCCACATATCTGGATTACAGATAGTAGGATCCTCTGTGTATCTTGGTATTTGAGCACAGCCAGAAAAGACTAATACTATTGCGAGTATACTAGCTGTCAGGTGGTGTTGTACCATAGTCACTCCCAAAATATCCACTTCCAATTGGTATTTCAATTATCGTTTCTGTACCATCGGTATCTACTATAGTCATTTTAATATATTCTGAACCATCTGAATTGGTTATCACTTCATATGTTACTGTTGAACCTTCTAATACGAATGATCCAAATCTTACTGCGTTATCATTTTGAAACATACTCTCAACAAGTTGTTTCGACATTTGAGCATAAATTCTTGATTCTAAGTTACGAATGAATTTTGCTAATGTTGTATTATCAGCTTCTCTTTGTGCTGCTTTTTCAGCTGCAGCTAATGCTTCTTCTATTGATTTCTTACGAGAAAACTCTTGGTTCTCTACAGTAAGATAATGAGAAGCAGTACCTATTCCACTAAAGGAAGGATTTTTAAATTTGTGTACGATTTCAGTAGCTTGAGCTGGCGTTACAGCAAAAATCGATATAGCAAAAATACTAACAAGTGTTAACACTTCAGCTTGACTTTTAACTTTATCTATTTTTCTTTTTTTCATTTTCTCTGTATTCCAATACTACGTCAACTTTTTGTTGTAATCTAATGAGGTCTTGATCTAACATTCTCATCTGATCAATGACTCGTATTAATTGGAAATGCATTTTTTCTGTTGCTGGATCTAGATGTTCTTGAATAAAGTTATATACAAAGTAAACAAAATAACCTAAACCTGCAACCATGACTGTTGGAAATCCAAAATCGGCAATTAATTGCGCAATATCCATATTAATCTCTTCTTACGTCAAGTTTACCATCTTCGATAAAGTTCTCTGCGCGAGCTATTCTTTCGATATCTGGTCTTAATTCTAATGCGCTACTTACGAGTAAGTCTATCTTGACCATTTCATTACTCATTGTTCTTGCTCTATTTTCTAAACTAGAACAAAACATTGTAAGCGTCTTAATATCATCAACAACTCCTTCTAGAATCTGTTTGATGATTGTAAAAATGAAGAATCCCATTACTAAAGCTCCAGCAATAGGTAAACCTACCTCGGAGATAAGTGTAAAGACATCTTCCATTAGTTACTATAAGCAACACCTACAGCTAATGAAGTTGCAACACCTAATAATGTATCTGTAGAAGCTTTTTCTATATAAGCTACTTCACCTGCTTTCAAAGTAACTGTACCTAATGTAGATCCACCTGCATTTTTCCATGTAATTGCTTGAACTGTTGTTTTATTGTTCAATACTCTTACGACTTTTGCAAATCCTACATTTGAATCAGATGCTAAGTTGCCTTCTGATCCTAATAATTTAACTGTACTTGCCATTGTTTTTTCCTCTATTATAAATCTATATGGTTATTTATAATAGCTGCAACGCTAAGACATAAAAAAAGGGACCTAAAAGATCCCCTTTAGTTTATTGTTCGCACTCTTCCGGATATTGCGTACAGTAGCGTTTCACAATTTTAATGATAACTGTTATATCATTAGTTGCTTCTTCAACTACTACTCTCTCTTTTTTAACATCCTTTTGTTGTTTAGGATATTGTGGAAAGAGAGACCAAGCTACTTTCCCTCAGGCTGAGGATTTTGTAACTTATCAGTTTCTTCGTCAATTTTTGCAGCTGCTTTTTGAACAACTCCAGTACCAGTATTGACTGCAGTTTTACCTACATCAACAGCTGTTTCAACAACGAATTCACCAGTAGATACTACATCTGAAGCTACAGCTGAAACAACAGTTGAAGTACCTTTAACAGCACCGTCAACAACTCCAGTTGTAAACTCCTTTGTTCCTTCTACGACGCTTCCAATTGAAGCACAGTTCGTAATAAGAACTAATCCAGCGAACAGAGTAAATAAATTTTTCATTATATTCTCCATTGTTTTTATTTTGATAGTAGACCATCTGTCATACTATCCCCACTATTATTTATAATATGTGTATGATCATGCTCATAAATTTCCATAATAGTTATCCAATCATATTGACATCTTAATCCTATAAAAGCACAAAGTACTGAAGAGGCTAAAATGAAAAATGAATATGATAAAATTGATAAGACAATAACATGAAGGCCTATCAAAAGACCTACATGTAATTGAATAGCACGTGTATATTTAGTTAGTATCATTCTTTTGTGACAATAATTGTTCCATGAAATCATTTGAATGCCAATAGGAATCCAAACCAATATCAATCATCAATGCTATTAAAACAAAAGTAAGAATAATTGACAGATACACGTTGATTGCGGCTGAGATTTTCAGCCATTTGATCATATGTTTCATAATTTAATTTCGTAGCTTTTATTTTTTAGCTACTGTTTTTTTTGTACTGCGTCTTTTCGCTGGAGCTTTCTTTGCTACTGTTTTCTTTTTAGCTGGTGCTTTTTTAGCGGCCGGCTTTTTAGCAGTAGTTTTTCTCTTTACAGGAGCTTTCTTAGCTGGTGTTTTGCCATCTTTGTAAGCTTCATTCCTGTGGGGAGTAGAAAGATCGTCTTTTTCAAAACGTCCTTTCTCATTTCTTGCTCTAACTCCAGATGCAGGTTTAGTTGAATCATAAAGAGCATAAATTCCTGCTGCAAATATAATTCCTCCAATCAATATGAATGATAAATCCATAATATAATCCTCCTAGATCTTATAGTTATAATTAATGAACTCTTTCCAACTGAAATAGTCCTTCCTTTCGTGGCACCAAAACCGACCTTTTTGTTCTTTAGTCTTTATTTGATATCCTCGAGTCTCTTCATGAGCCTTTCGGCTCTGTTTGTCACTTGCTTGTGCCATCTTGAATCTCTGCCTTCTTTAGCAGCCTCCGTCCAATCCCCACTTTGCAGCGCTGCATTGTGGTTCTTAAATTTACTCAAGCGCGTGAGTCCCATATTAAACATCATGTTTGCGATTATTTGTTTAGCCTCTTGAGGATAACCATCCCAACCATCATGTAGTTTTTTACAATCCTCGATCACTGATTGTACGTCTTTTTCAAAACATTCGTTTACACGATCCTCTGAAATTTCAGTGCCAATATCTTTACCGAATTCCTTGTCTTCTTTAATAACTAAATGTCCTATTCCAAATGTAGGATAACCTAGGTGATCTTTATATATTTTATATACTACACCTTCATCTACTTTAAGTGTTTCTTTTAGTTGTTCTATATTCATTTCTTTTGATTCTTTATTCCAAAACATATTGCTCTCCTAATTATTCTCCACCTGAGCCTTCAGTTTCTATATCAATCTCTATTGTGAAACTATATGTAAAGGTTGTCTCGCCGGATTTTTCGAAAATAAGACTGATCGTTCCAGTACTTTCGTTATCGCCAGCATCATCATAACTACCACCTGACTGAAACTTTGGTTGCCAATCAGTATATGATGATGCAGTTGGAATTGATTGTGCAGAACTATTTGGTTGTATATTAGAAAAACTATAATCGTCAGGGCCATCACCAGTATACGACGAAGTCTCTCTTACAGTATATCCAGCTGCTGGATTTGTAATTTGATAAACAAGTGTACCATTACTTGGAGATCCGTTTTCAGAGTCACCATACCAGTTAACATTAATGTTTCCACTTGAGTATTGTATTCTTAGTTGTGGATATATAACAATATTTGAATCAGAGGAAAACTCACTTTCACTTAAACTATTATCATAAGTTGTAGCTAGTGTTTGAACGTATCCACGAAATTCTGACATTGCATGAGGTGTGTTTTGGTCTGGTGAGCTTCCAGCCACTGCAATATCTGTAGCTGCTCCGCCTGTATATTGAAAATCATTAACACCATCAACTGAGAGTCCTCTTAACGATACATTTTGAACTGATGATGGAGTACCAGTATCAGTACCTGCTTTTACTTGAGCGATACTATTGGTTCCAACGCCACCCATTTTTATTGGTCCTGTAGTTGGTATTGCCATTACTTAATAATCTCCTGAATCATGTCTTCGAAGGCTTCTACCTTTTCTGTCCTTTTAGGCCAGTAGATATAATCCTTTTCTGGGTTAGCTTTTAAATTGCTGAGAAGTGGTAATATAGCATTATATAGATTGTTTAACTTATCTTCAGTTTTTTCTGCAGTTGCTGAAACTGTTGAAGCTTTTGTAGTTAATTTTTGTACAGCTTCAAGTTCGTTCTCGTCTACAGCTGTAAAACCAAAATCAAATTCGTCTATATCTATGCTCATAGTTCTTCCTCTTTAGTATATTTATAACGTCTTGGGATCACTTTTGTCTGATCTTTATGTATTTGTGATTGAGCATGTTTGGGAGTTTCTTTACGCACAGAAATTTCTGGTTTCTTTTGACCAAAGATCTTTTCCCAATTATCTGCGTATAGAGTATCATCCGAATTTCTTCGTTTAGATCCTTTACCGCCATGCCATTGTTTATTATCCATAATTTATATAATAGTATATTGCTCCAACTATAAGTATGATTCCTAAGAATATACTAAGAAGCCATCTTCTAAATTCTTTTTTCTTTTTAAGACGATATGCTTTAAGATCAAGTACTTCTTTTATTCTTTCTAGATTGTCCTGATGTGATGACATAATATCCGCCTTTGTTTATATAATCTGTAATCTCTTTCTTTGCGATATCACCATAATTAAGAACTTCGTTTCTATATGGGATTTCGAATTCAATCGAAAACGTGATTACTTTATCAGCCTTGAGCTCTGAAGACAACGCCTCCTCTCCTAACTAATTCGTTTTTTACCTTTTGTTTTACCTTTGGTTTAAGATCTCCTGAATTATACTTATCCATAAGATCTTGCACTGAATGACTCTTAATATAGTCATGTTGAGTTGTTACTTTACCTGTTTGACGATTTCTTACCGTCATGCTTTTTGTTAATTTTATAGCCATTATTTTATCCTTTTTACGCCTCCTTTAAGATCTGCTAAATAAGCAAACATCTCTGTTGTAGGAAACTCTGTTTTCAAATCAAGTAATGCTTGAAGATTCTCTTTGTGATCATCAAACAATCTTACTCTCGCATATTCTCCAGTTTTTAAATACTTACGAAAGATAACTTTTTTGTTTTGAGCGCTTGAACCGCCCATATTACCAGCTCTTTCAACGTATACATTTTTCATTGGTATACCATGAGCTTCAAAAGTCTTTATAAAGAGATTCTTGTCGTCCATATCTGATCTTGCTGTTACTACAATAACTTTTGATCCTTTTTTTGTAGCGTTACGAATAATCGCTTTTGCCTTTTGAATCATACGAGCTATTGGAGTCGCAGTCTGATAGAATATTTTAGAAGATCTAAACTCTCCATAATCAAACTCTTCATTACCTCTTAACTTATATGTGTTAAATTGTTGAGGTGTCAAAGCTTTTGTCTTTCCTGTATTAACATTTCTTACTATAACTCGAGCTTTTGAGACAAACATTGTGTCATCAATGTCAAAGATAGTTAAACCTTTGCCTGCTCTTTCTGTAAGAAATTCATTAAACTTTTTCATAGTAGATATATTATATCATACTTTCACTTAAATGTAAACGTATTTATATATCTATTTATACTATTTATCTACCTATGTGTGAATTAAGCATGTCTAAAATGTCTTGATACTTAGCCGCTTCAAGTAATTCTTTTTCAATTGTTTCCATCATATCAGGATGCTCTGCTATTCCAGCATGACTTCCAATCAATATATCAACATTCATAATGTGTTTATCGATATTAGCCTTTGCTGATGTTTTAAGCGTTTCAATTATTCTTCCTTTATAATTTGCTGTCATTTCTATCTCCCAAATAGTTTTCTTCGTTTATATTCATTAATAGTATTAATTAGATCTTTTGTCCAGTTATCTCTATCTTCTACAAAGACTTGAGAACCTTCATCTCCAGCAATACATACTACTAACTGTTTAATTGGTTGGCCTGTTCTTTCTTCCCACATGATTGCATATGCTGCACACTGCATAAAGTAAGAACTAATCCATTCTTTTTTCTTAAGCTTACGAGAAGTTTTCCAATCTATGATTGAATCAACTCCTTTCCATTGACCTACTAGGTCTACTCTACCCGCTAAACCTAAATGTTTAGAAAACAGAGGAGCCTCTTGTTGATAGACCTTTGTTACGCTTTCGTCTAAAACTGGTTGTATATCTTTAAATGTTTGAACGTTATGTGGCATTTCTCCTTTGATATAATCAGGATCATTTGCTACATATTTTTCTATAATGTTATGTACTGTTGTTCCACGAGAGCTTGCTTGTCTCGATATTCTATTTGCTTCTTCTTCTCCAACTCTTGCTCTCCAAGCTTGAATTGCTTCTTCTGATAGTATTGAAAGAACTGTAGTTACTGATGCGTACTTGTTTCCTTCTGGATCTGTGTAAAATCTTCCACTGTCTCCTGTGACAGCTTCTAGATCGTTGTAGCCGAGATCGGCTGGTTCATGTATAAATTTCATAGTGCTCCTGCATATGCTTGTGCTTTACCTAGAACCCAAGGATCCCTATGTGGTAAATTATATCCTGTGGTTCCATCCCAATCAATAAAGAATTCATCATAGCGATCGCTATATTCATTAGGATTTTCTTTTAATAAAATGGCAAGTTCATTGGCCCATTCTTGCCATTTATCGTCTGATATTACTTCTGTATCAAGTTCATAGTATATGCAACTATGAATTAACATCTGAAGTCGTCTTCGTTTAATAAGAGATCCAACCTTTGATGCTGGATTTGCAAATTCTGTATATTTTCTTTGTTTAGCCATTTAAATATAAATTAGTTAATGCCATTACTCCTAGCATAAAAAAGAACATAAAAACTTGTAGTACTGACATAATAGCTACCTGTTTCATTGGATGTACATCTACAATTTTCTCTATCCAGTCTTCGTCTGGAGATAGATTTGCTACTTGTAGTAATTTTTCTTCGGTTGTTTTATTTCGTCTTGACATTAAAATTTACCTCTTGTTGCCAATTAGCATTATTTGAATCATAGTTATCACAGCCCTGTTGTACCATAATAAGTCTTCCGCCGTCCATATCTAATCTAATACTATTTGTATATGTTATACCGCCAAATCTATCAAAGAATATGCCTTCAATATTTCCTTCTTTATCTTCGTTAGGTAAGTTTTCAAATAGTTTTACTAGTTCTTGTTTTTTCATTTTTCCTTCTTTTATACTCTTCGTATTCATATTGTATTACTGGTATTATTAATGGTAAAAACAAAATGATAGGTATTAACCATAACCAGTTGTTCACTTTGTTTTAATGTTATCTCTTAATCTAGGAGGCATACCTGATTTAATTCTATCTTGTACTTCTTTCCATCCTGATCCAGCTCTTGTAAGAACTGACTTACCTCCATCATGATCAATATTCATTGTTGTGTAATGAGATTGAATATGTGGATTCTTTTCTAAGAATTCTATTTTACTTTCGTAAGACATGATTCTCTCAAAGACTTCTTCTGTTTCGTTGTTTTTAAATTCATACGTTGGCATCTAATAATTCTCCTAGTCTTCTATATGTTGATAGCTCATCATTACATAGATATGAATATATATACCAAAGTAAAAAGCATCTACTGTCGTATTTGTCAAACCATGACATATTATTAATATAGTCTTTTAGTTTTGTTAATATTCTTAAATCTTTTGTTATCCAATGGTAATCAGGATAACCATATGATATAATAGGTACATCATGCATCATACATTCTATACCAGCTGTTGAATTGTCGAGTATTGCAACTTTTGTTTTAGGAAGAACATCATGTATTGATACAAATCCAATCAAAACTGTATGACCAACTTCTTCCCACATTTCTATTTTTTTATTTAAATCACGTATAATATGACTTGCTTTTCTTATTCTTGGATGTAGTTTAATAACAACATTCTCTCCTTTGAGTTTGTCTATTATCATACACATCTTTTTCCAATGATCGCCAAATCCAAATCCATTTACTGTTTCATCTTCTGGCATTTGACCTATGACAAGTATATGATCATTAGGTATGTCTTTAACCCTTTCCCATTTGACTAAAATAGAATCGTCCCATTTGTTAGATCTATTTTCTATCATCTTTTCTATATAGTTCCAAGAGATATTCTTTGTCCATGTAAAACCTTTATATCCTGGTTTTTCAAATGTAATACGAGAGCTATTTGCATATCCTAAATCGCATATTTGAAAATGCTTACTTGTTGGAGCTGTTGGTTTAAATATGATAGAGTTTTCTGGCATATCAGGTTCTATTTCTCTTGCTGTATGATTGTATACATTTAGATCTGGATCTTCATCAGTCTCTCTATAACCTTTTAACTCTAATCCAGCTCTTATACAATTAGCAGCATGCTTAAAGTTACCTTTAAACGTATATCGATATTCATGCAACTTATATGTTAGCATTCTTCTGATATTACTAAGTCTTTTTGTTCGTTAAACCATTTAGGCTCTGGTCTTTTTGTCCATACCATTTTAAATCGTTCTTGTTTAGTTTCATAGAATCTGCGATATGATTCAACAGCATCTTTACGAATACATTCTGGTCTTGCACTCATAGCAAGTTTGAATGGAGTCATTTGACTTTCATGAGGAATCATATGAGGTTTTGTTTTAAGAGCAACTCTTAGCTTTGTATCTGTTGAATGTACTTTGCCATACCTGTAAGTATACTCGTCGCAAAGACCAATAAAGTGTTTGTAATGCCAATCATAGTTTAATCCACATTCTCTTGTCCATACTGTTGATGGATGATTGAAATGGCATGCTTTGTAGAGAGTATTTTCGCGATCGTCGTGTAGCTTCCAATATTGAAGCATTGCTCCAGATTTCGAAGGTCTGCGTTCCATTACACCGTCTAGCATACGATGTACAGTTGATAGCATTTGAGCAGACTCGACAATCATTTTAACAACATGTTTGTCACACTGCTCTTGTGCTGCAATCACTGGGTCATTATCTAGTATAAAAATGTTCATAATGTATATTATATCATAGTTTCAAATAAATGTAAACGTTTTATTTCATTTCATTTAGTGTGTGATACATGTAGTCAATTTTCTTTCCCATTCGATAAGCTTTGTTGTTCTTACCTTTTTTAACTAATTTTCTTTTATAGACTATTGCTTCAGAAATATCTTTCTTCAGTCTTTCAATTTGTGCAAACATAGAGTCTCCTATATTATAAAAATTAAATAACCTCATAACGAAAAGTTCGGGATCACCTCCTATTCAGAGTCTTTTATTGCTCCTTTTTTAATCAAATTTGGAAATGCATCACTGACCAACCTTGGTGTAATGCCTTTAAGCTTCATTTTCTTATCCTTTGCAAGGATGAGTAATTCAGCTTCTTCTGGATTTAGTGTCTCTAACAAGTTTAAGAACATGCCTTCTCTTTTTAAAGGTTTTACGCCGAGTCCGACTGGTCCTTTAAAGAAGTACTTAAATTGTGTATAAGATTTATTAAGATTTGTATATTCATATCCTTTAGGAGCATCATCTTTTTTATATGATGGTGCGCCTTCTGGTAGAAGACTTACGATATCTGCATCGTAATTTATTCTTAAAAGGTCAGTAAGACCTGGTGTTTTGTTATCTTGTAAGAACTTGATTCGTTCTTCCCTTTGTATTATCGATCCCGCTTTTTCTAACGTTTCTGATACTAATTTTCTAGCCATTGTAAAATTCCTCCACGACTTCAATCAAATGATTACATCTCTTTTTAATAAGATAGTTTAATACTTTCATATTTGGCGTTTTTTGTTGCCCATTAAAATTATTTATAATAGATTCCTGTACGCTTTCAGGAATATCTGTTAAATCTATCAAAGTTTTATTACGTTGATAGTTGCGATATACCTCATCATCCATTGATTCTCTGAGGTTATCTGCGTTTTCTGCCCATGCATCGATCCTTGTTTGCCTTAAAGGAGTTTGACTCTTTTCAGTAATAAAGGTATCGTCAGCTGACAGAACGTTTGGTATACCATCTCCGCTATCTCCTCTCATAATATGATTAAAGAGATATGTGCGTGGATTAGCATCCTTTACGAATTTCTTTTGTATAGGACTAAACTGTTTTACGTTATTGTATTTTTGCAATTGAATAAAGTCTTTATCAGATGATATAATCATAACAGGTTCAGCTTGACCAAACTCTTGTGTTTCCATAGTGAGTGTACCAATAACATCATCAGCTTCTACACCTTCAAGATGAATAACTTTGTATGGTAAGTAATCTCTTATTTCATCTCTTACAGTATGTAAGATTCTAAAGATCTCTGTCCAATCCATACCTGAACTTTCTCTTCCTTTTTTACGTGCAGCTTTATACTCTGGAAAGAATTCTTTTCTCCAAGTATTCATGCCATCAGCACATATAACCACTTGGCCATACTCTTCTCTGTATCTTTTGTTGTACATACGTATACTATTAAGTATCATATGTCGTATCATTTGTTCATCATTTAGTTTTTGAACTATTATATTAGACAGCGCTATTTGGCTGTAATCAATCAGTATCATTATTTTCTGGATCCTCAGGTGTAAATGTAAATTCTATATCGCTATCTTCTGGTTCAAACACAAATTCAGCGAGTTCATGGTTTGCTTCTTCATTTAAAATAATCATTTCTTTTATTTTAATATAAGCATTATCCATTGTTTGATGCAATCCATGTGGTATATTGTACCAACGATTAAACATTGCGTTTAACATGTTAACAACAACAAACATATCTCTTGACTCTTGTTTTGTTTCATCTCTAAAATCCATTTCCATAAATTCTTTTTTTACTTCGCCTGTACTGATAAACTCTTCTAATACTTCTAGTAAGAAGTGCGAACTATCAACACAATCGTCGCTTAATTTATTTAAGACTTGTGTATCGTCTTTTGTTTGTTTTTCTTCCTTTGTAGGAAACTGTAATATTTTTGCCATAATAGTTATATTATATCATACTTTTAGTCATTTGTAAACAAGTTTTTCACACTATTTCCACCAATTCTACAATTAATGATACCATTGTAATACTTCTCACTTAAGAGTACTTCTCTTTCAAATTGCTCTTTTGTTTCAAGATATGCGCATTCGCCTTTCGATTTACAGAGATGTATGATCTCTCTATGAAAGAAGTCCTCTCCCATAGTTTCGACATCTTGTTGTAGGTGTTTATTCGAACCGTAGTATAGACGCCAATCCGATTCAACTTTAAGTTTTTTACGTCTCTTACGAGTCTTTGTGATAGGTAGAGTCTTTGCCTTCCAAAAAAACTTCTTTCCAATATATTGTTTTGCATTTGCTCTATTTGTTATACAATATACAAATCCATACCAAACCTCAGGTGTAAACTCTTCTGGTGGTTTAAATATTCTTCCTTTGTATATCCAATTATTCATTAAAATCTAATTCATCCAAATCGTCATCGGCTGGTTCGCCGCAATGAGGACAAAAGTTTATGCGAGTTTCTCTGTCATCTGGTTTAATTACAATTCTAGAATAGCAGTATTCGCATTCTAAAATCATACGCCGTGACTATAATTTAGAAATTCTGTATAACCACCAATAGCTTCGCCATCGATTCTAATTTGTGGGAAAGTTCTTGCTTCTGGAAACTGCTCAAAGAGTTGTTCTCTTGTAAAATCAGTATTAAGTTTTTTATATGTAAACTCTACGTCAAGTTTTTCTGCTAATCCAATAGCTCTATCGCAATATGGACAGTTATCTTTTCCAAATATTTCTATCATTATGTTCCTGTTGATGTGTTTGTTGATGTTGCTGTACCCGTTCCTGTAGTAGTTGTAGGTACGGTTGTTGTAGTCACATCCATATTTTCTAGCTCTTCAATAATCTGAGCTTCGATTTCAGCTTCTGTTTGAGTTGATGTAGATGTTGATGTACCTGTTAATGATTCAGCAACTGCAGTAAGTACTGCTGCTGTTTGAGTTACTTGAGTAACATCGACTGCAGTATCTGGTACTGGTGTTTCAACTACGATTGGCGCAGCTTCTTCTATCACATCTTCTTCGTCATATGTCTCCCAAAGACCGCCGTCCCATGCCCATAGTAATCCTATTAATATTATTACTTCCATATATTTCTCCTAATATTTTATTTATAAACTTAATCCACTAAACGTTTTTTCAGTAACGTCTTGTTTAACTCCACCAACAACATAAGAACTTATCTCTGTTTCTTGAGGAGCTACTTGTACGTTGCCTCCTGATATCCATTTCTCTGTCCAAGGAAGTGGATTCATTTGTGGAACTGTATAAGGACATGGTAAACCTAATGCTCTCATTCGCTTACAACCTATCCATTCAACATAATCCTCTAAGATTGATCCGTTTAAACCAATCATAGAACCATCTTTAAAAAGATATTGTGCCCATTCTTTTTCTTGTTCAATAACATCAGTAAACAGTTTTACAGCTTGATCTTCCATCTTAGCTGCAATTTTTACAAAGTCAGGATCTTCTTTTAATAGATTACGTAACATTACAGTAGTTCCGGCTAAATGTGTATTTTCATCTCTTGCAATAAACTTAATAATTTTAGCGTTGCCTTCCATTTTCTTCAATTCAGCAAATGCCCAACTGCAGGCGAAGGATACATAAAAGCGAATTCCTTCTAGGGCATTGGCTGAAAGCAAACACATATAAAGAGATGTTTTATGAGCCATTTTATTTGTAGCTGAATTGTTGTCATCAATTAGTTCATCGTAGTATTTAGCAATATCATTACCGCAATCTGCAATTTCTTTAATATCTAGCATAGTATCAAAGACATCAGATGGATTAGGATATATATTTCTTATAATATGAGTATAAGATCTGCTGTGAATTGTTTCAAAGAACGACCATGTCTCTACCCAGTTCTCTACTTCAGGTAAAGAACATATAGGAAGGAATGCCATATTAGGAGCTCGTCCTTGAACTGAATCTAATATGATTTGTCTTTTTAAGTTAGATGTAAAGATATGTTGCTCATGATCTGAAAGTTCATAAAAGTCTTTTTTATCTTTTGACACATCTACTTCTTCAGGTCTCCAAAAGAAACCTAATTGTTTGTCTGTTATCTTTTCTAATTGTGGGTATCTGACTTGATCGTATCTTGCGATGTCAACACCTCCATCAAAAAACATATTACGTTCTAGATGTGATTTTTTATTTTTTTGTAATATCGCCATTCGGTCTCCAAGATATTGTCGATTTGTCGTCTATTGCGCTTTGAACGCATTGTATATATTCTTTGTCTTCTTCTGATAGTACTGACCAAAATTTGCTTATTGTCAAGCTATGATCATATACTACTTCTGGATTTCTTAGATGATAATCTACTTCCATCCAAGCTTGAAGTATATCCATTCTTTGATTTATTTTCTTTCTTAAATCTTGCATGAATCGCAATCATCCTCATCTTCAATTGTTCTTTCTAATTCTGGTAAATCCTCTTTCATTTCTCCAGCTCCATCGAACGTATTGAAATAATATAATTGCTTAAGTCCATATTTGTATGCTGTTACAAGATCTGTTATCATTGCTGACATAGGCACCTTATTATCCTCATAATGCTCTGGATTGTAAGATGTATTGACTGATATGCCTTGATCGATATATTTTTGAAGAATACCACATATTGCTAGGTAGCCTTCAGGTGACTTTTGATCCCATAGTAAATCATACTTATTTTTAAGATGGTGGTAACCAGGTACTACCTGAGCCATAACTCCATCTTTACTCTGTTTGTACGATACCAATGCTCTTGGTGGTTCAATACCATTCGTACTGTTACTTATCTGAGCACTTGTTTCAGCTGGCATTAATGCCATAAGGGTCGAGTTTCGAATACCTGTTTCTCTGAGTTGCTTGCGCAAATCTTCCCACGGTAAGCGTTCTCTAGACTCTGTTAAATTATCTATCGCTCGTTTATAAGTATCGATAGGAAGCACTCCTTCGGAATATTTCGTATCATTATTATATATCAATTTTCCTTTTTCATCTGCAAGGTTTGCAGAGCTTTTTATTAAATAATATGACCATGCTTCAGCATATTCATCAACTATTTCATAGGCTGATTCGTCATATTTAAGACCTCTTTTAGCTAAAAAGTATGCGAGATTGATAATCCCCACTCCAAGGGGGCGTCGATTAAGAGTTCCTTGTTTTGCAGCTTCAACTGGATACCCTTGATAGTCAAGAAGCTCATCAAGAGCACGAACAGCAAGATCGCAATATTTTTCAAATTCATGTGTTTCATTTATTAATCCCCAATTAATTGCTGACAGAGTACATAAAGATATTTCTCCATCTGTGTCGTCATGACTGTTAAGTGGCTGAGTAGGTAAATCTATTTCACAACAAAGATTACTCATTTTAATAGGAGCTCTTTCTGGAATAAATGCGCCATGTTCGTTAGCATGATCTACATTCATAAGATATATTCTACCTGTGTCTTTTCTTTCTGTTAAGAATTGTTGAAAGACTTCAAGTGCTGGTAATGATCTCTTACGTATTGATGTCTTTCTTTCATACTTCTCGTATAATTCTTTAAACTTATCTTGATCTACAAAAAATGCGTCATATAAACCTGGCACGTCATTTGGATCAAAGAATGTAATATTACCACCTGATAAAAGTCTTTCATACATAAGTTTATTAAACTGAAATGCATAGTCCATATGCCTTACACGAGTTTCATCAGTACCTTTATTGTTTTTAAGTACAATTAAGTCTTCAAACTCATAATGCCATATAGGTAAATATACTGTAGCTGCACCGCCACGAACTCCACCTTGAGAACATGATTTAACTGCTGACTGAAAGTATTTTAAGAATGGTATAAGTCCTGTATGAACTACTGAACCATCTCCAACTTTTGCACCATCAGCTCTTATACTACCTGCTCCTATTCCTATTCCTGCTTTTTTGCTTATGTATTTGACAATAGAAGTAGCAGTAGCATTAATAGAATCAAGGGAATCTCCTGATTCAATAAGAACGCAAGAACTGAATTGTCGAGTTGGTGTTCTAACTGCTGCCATGATAGGCGTAGGTAGTGATATATAGAATTGAGATATTGCATCATAATAGTCCTTTACAAATTTAAGTCTGTTATCTTTGTACTTACCAAACAGAGTCATTGCAATTAACATATACAATATCTGTGGTGTTTCATAGATTTCTTTTGTTCTTCTGTCTTGAACGAGATACTTACCTCTAAATTGTTCCATACCAGCGTATGTAAAAGTATCATCTCTTTCATGTTTAATATGAGATTGAAGCTCATCTAACTCTTCTTGGTTGTAAATGTCTATAATCTCTTTATCATAAACTCCAAGAAGTATGTTTCTATTAATGATAACTGAAAGAGGCGGTACTTGATAGTCTCCATAAGCTTCTTTTCTTAACTTATAAGATATAAGTCGAGCTGCTACAAATTGATAGTTAGGTGTATGTTCTGATATAAGTTCAGATGCTGATTTAATTAAGAGCTCATGAATATCATAAGCTTCAATATTGTCATAAAGCTGAATGTTAGCTTTAAGCTCTATTTCAGACATTGATACGCCTGATATATCTTCTACGGCCCAGTCTAAAACTTTATGTACTTTTTCTAAATCAAATGGTTGTATTGAACCATCTCTCTTTGTTACGTTAATTGTAGTTGTTCCATTCATATAATATATATTATATCACAAAAGTAAACAAATGTAAACCTTTATTTTATTTAATTTTAAGTCTTCTTTCGATTTCTACTAGTCGCTTTGCCACTAGCGGATACTTGTCATGAAACTTTTTATCTTGTTTGATAATGTCTATTCCAAGTTTATCTTCACACCACTTGTCTAACTTTAAGAGATGGGGATGGAGAAAGCTAAGTGCTGAAGTTGTTAATAACTTAGTCACTATTGCTTTGAATACTGCTACCAGAATGCTAATCATTTTTTCTTAATAGCAGCGCCGGCGCCCTTATCACCATTAGGCATAGTCACATCTCTATAATAGACTACTACTTCTCCTAATTGTTTAAGGTACCGTTTAAGTTCTTGCATATCTTCAGCCATAACTTTATAATCACCAACTGAAGTTGCTACAAATACAATGTCTCCATTGTTTTGCTTTTTCATTTCATCAATAAATCTATCTAAATAAGTATAACCTTCTGGCCAGTCTGGATTATCTCTTTCAGATAATTCACATGTCTTTGGTCTTTTTAATTGTTCAACGCCTTCATCATTAAACTTTTTAGGTTCAAATGATAAAGACTTTTTACATGGGTTTGTTATTCTTGCTTCTGATACTACATACCATTTGGGTGCTGTAAGTTCCACACCCCTTGGCAAGTCGGGTTGCATAATATCAATTTGTATTGGTTTTGATATAGTCTCTATCTTCTTAGGACCTAATAATCCTAAGGTACTACATCCTGTAAATAGAAAAATACTACTGATTAAGATTACTAAGTTTTTCTGTATCATCTTCAAGTCCCTCCATCACTGCTTCACTTGCTTTATTAAATCGTAATTCTATGAGTCCAGGCTTTTTTAGAGCAAGTAAGTCTAAGTTATGCCGAGAGAATATTGCTAAATATTCTGATTTCTCTTTTTCAATTTGAGCATTTTGCTTGCTCATATTCATTAAAGCTTTACCTTGTTTCTCATATTGTTCTTTCATAATCTCCATAGCTTGTTTCTGTTCTTCGACAGCAGCCTCGAGTTTAATTTGGTTTGCTTTAAATGTTTGGTTTTGACCATATAATACATAACTACTAATACCTAGCATTAATATGATCGCAATAAAAAATTGTTGCATTATTCGTCCTCTATCTTATATCTTAAACCTTGCATACCTTTGATATGCACAGTTCTTTTATCATCTGTTCTAAACTTTAGTTCTTTAAAATTTGCTTTGACTATTTTTCTCACGTGAACATATTGTTGATCATCGCCATTACCCCATTGATTATCAAAGGAAACAGTAACAGTAAATCTTGGATTAAATTTATTAACTATCCACCAGTAAAATCTTTTTAATAGACTACCTAATTTTCGTAAGTGCTTCACGTGCTGTTCTCCTAGCAAGGATACGTTTTACAAACTTTTTACCCTCTTTAGTTCTACCATCATATAATTTGGCTTTCTTGTTTCTTTTAAGTAATGCTTGTTTACCCATTGCATCTGCTGGCATTGATACTCCACCGCCAGCTACTGAATTAGCTGCGGCGTCTTCCCACATTGCTTCAAATTCTTTAAATGTTCTTCTCATCGTTTTATATCTCTATTGCTGATGTATATTTCTTGTTTAGTCTTATTATGTAATACCTTATAGATATTTATATTCGAAATGCTCCCAATTGGACTTTTAAAGTCTTCTACTATGATTTTTTCATTCATGAATCCAATAACTTCACCAGTTACTGGAGATGCTATATTTTCTGTAAGTACATAGTTGCCTGGCATAAGTCTTGCTTCATCATCTTGATACCAATAGTTTTCATTAAGTTCTTCAGTAAATTCTATGTCTAAAGCTTTTTCTAATGTTTTAAGAAGCTTAGCATCTGACATTCCTGTATGTTCTTTTATAAGAAAGAGAGCTGCACCATAACGAGCAACAAGAGATTTACCACCTGGAGCTTTTGCCATGATTCTTTTAAGATTAAATACAAGTCTATGAAAAACTGTATACGATGATTTTTCGTCTGGTGTAGAACGTTCTGATCCTTTTTTAAGAACCTTACCCTCTTTATCAATAACACCAAGCTCAAAGGCTTTGGTTTTTTCAAACGGAGTGACAAGCAACTTTAGAAACCTAAAGGCATAGAATAAATCTCCTGTTCTTGATATAATTCCCATTATAGTTCTCTTAATACCTCTACTATGTTCGGATCCATTACGACCTCAACTTTTTCATCCTCTGGTAAGTAGTGAAGGTATACTAAAAATGGTTTGATATAAGGATACTGTCTTTCTTCTATCTTATACCATATCATTCTATTGCAAGCTTCGATACCAAATACGTTATAAAGAACTATAATATGATTAAGAATTAGTCTTTCTTGTAATTCACCATGTTCTTCATATCGAGTTAGTAAACGTTTGAGGTACTTAAACCTACTCATATCTTGCTTAAATTCTTCAACATCCGTACATTCCGGATTGCTATAATGTTGTGCCGCAAAAAGTTTAAAATTCCTGCTATTCAATTCATCAAATACTTTCATCATATATTATATATACCTCCTGGTATATAGTAATTAGTCTTCTTCGTTATCAGCTTCGTAGTGTTTGTCTACATAGTCAAAGAATTCTTTTTTCTTGTCGCCTTCTAATTCAGATGGAGATGATACACCAAATTTCTTTAATGCTTTATTAAAGAATGCTTGATATTTCTTTTGCTTTTCTGACTCTTCATCTACTTCGTCGTCTTTACTTTCTTTGACTTCTTTTTCGTCTTCAGAGTAATCTTCGACTTTATATTTTTTACCAGAAACTACGAAAGTATCGTCGCCGTTTTCACGTGCTGCGTTAAGAGCTTTAGTAAAGGCATTGCCTTCTTTCTTCTCGTCTCCATCAGACTCGACTTCTTCTTTTTTCTTTTTACCGTAAGTTTCACAAGCTTCTTCAACTTCTTCTTTAGTAACTGTACCGTCGTTGTTTTCGCCAGACTTTTTGATTACATGCTTAGCTTTAAATTCCTTTTCGCCTTTTGGCTCAGGTTCAGCTACTTCATTCTTCTCATGAGTATAACCTTTATCTGAAAGAGCTTTATGCTCAGCTTCATTATTTGCTACTTCTTTTTCGCCTGTTTTTGGGTGAAACATATCGTGTGGATATTTTGCTTCTTCTTTTTTTGGAGCTTTGCCTTCAAGTACATCTTTTACAGTACTAGCAATGCTCATTGTTATGTCATCTTGAAATTTCATTTTAATCTCCTAATTGCTTAAATGAATTATGTACTCCCAAGTTACAGCTGAAATTAATCCAACCAATATAACCCAAAAGATTCTATTTATTATATTGACAGTGCTTGCATTGCTATTAACTAATTGCTCCACTCTGTCTATTCTATTTATAAGCAACTGCACTTGAGTTGCTTGTTGCTTATTAAATTCTGCGAGAGTTGAAATCTTTTCTTCTGCTCGTGCAAGCGCTATTATCGCTTGAGCCATCTGATCCAACTTTTCTTCTATTCTGTCCAGTCTCTGAGACTGAATTGTGTAAACTTGTTCCACTTCTTTATTGTCCATTGCTTGATATGATCCTACATTTTAGTGTATTAACACCTTTGATTACTCTATGATAATGACCCTTCGGGACATCAAATATCATACCTGGTTTTAATAAGTACGGCAAACAGTCTTCAAACTGTATACGCCAACCTTCGCCTTCGAGTATTTCAATCTCACGATCTTCATGATCTCTATGCCAAACATATTCTTCATCATCTCGATCGACAAAGAATTCTCTCTCTATACCTTCTACGGCATATTCATCGGCAAAAGGAAGTTCTACCAAAAGTAGTTCCCTCCACCTTTTAAGCCTAAGTCACTAGCGTACTTAGGTAACCTACATGACCAATACCCTGCTTTCATCTTATCTGTTTTAGTATCACAGTTATGTCTACTAGCAAAGTTACGAGCTGCATCTCTATCATTAATCTTTGAACTGAGTCCGCCTTTTGCGTCGCCAAAGTTGATCTTTTTTACATTCCCCGTTGTTGGATCTTTTACGTATACAACATACTTACTTGGACCAGCAGATCTCTTAGGTTTATTTAATTCAGGTCCTTCGCACATTGGCTGTTCTAATGGAACATGTGTTCCTTCGTATAAACCAAATGTTGTTGTAAATTCTTTAAAATTAACCAAATTCATGTCCGGCCACTCTCCTCATTTGTTTCTTATATTCAGCAAAATCAGGTTTTGTCTTATATAACTTAATAGATAAATTATCTTTTTCTTTACCTTTAATTCTCCAACCAAAACCGTCTTCTTTATGTTTAGGATCTGTTGTTGGTACTACTCTTCTCTTAAAACCATCTTCCCATGTTTCGCCTTTATATTTACCAGCACCTTCTGAAGCCTGTTTCATTGCTGCTGATGTAGGAGCACCTTTCTCTCCTTTTTTGCGCATTCGTTTTCCACTTGCTTTTCTCTTACGAATGTTAGCCCAGAGTCCTGGACCTTTTTCATTTAAATATTCTTTGAATGATATCATCTTTTAAGATCCATTCTAAAAGATTTCCCTTTTTGCTGTTTATCTTTAGTTACTTTAAACTTGCCGATTCGAGCAACTAGGTTTGTCAATTCAGTTTTACCTTTAGCTAATTCTTTTTCAAGGACCTTCTTAACTTCTTTCCATACTGAGTCAAGAACAGCGGTATCACTAGCTACGTATGGAGCTTCATGAAGTTTTGCTTCTCTTATTTCCTTAAAGGTTTTCATTAGTATTTTGAGCCTGCACTTAAATCTACTTTCATTCTTTTGCTTGGTCGTATGTTTCCAGATTTTCTTTTGATTGTTTCGTCCATATCAATATCAAAGTTGATATGTGTAATATCCCAACCCTTACCTTTTTTCTTAGCAGTTAACCATCTACCATTAAGTGAATCCATTGCAACTTGGTTTAAATCTGTTTTAGGAAACTTCTTGCTCTTTTGAGATCCAGGAATAAAATATAGAGTAAGAAGATCATCATATAACTCATCATCGCCAAATGGCATGATTTTTAAATATCTGTCTACATCTTTTTCAGTAGTACCAAAGAATGGTTTTGATACAAGATCCATTAATTTTTGAAGTTTAGTTTTAGTATCTGGTAAATCCCATGTACCTTCTTTAACTTCAGTACCTTCGTTAACTGATTCATTTGCTTGTCTTAAAGCGTCTTGAACTAGTTTATCTTTTGATAATCCTTTTTTCATAGCTTCAATCTTCTTATAAGCTCCTGTCATATTACCACTCATATCAATTGCTATTTTAACAGCTGCAGATACAAGAGATGATGGAAACTTACTTCTATATTTTTCTCTTAGTTGTTTAAATTTCATTTTTATCCTCTTACTTTTGCAGCTAAATCTTTATCTGCTTTGCCCCAGGTTCCACTGGATTTTGTTACGAATGAATTGACTCTTGCCAATCCCCATTGAACTGCATTTGTTCCAGGTCTATGACCTGTCTTCCAAGCTGCAACTCCTCTCTTAAATACTTGTTTTAATATACCTAGTGGCATACCAGACTTATCAGCCTTTTTCTTTAATGCTGAATCAGCATTAGCTTCTATGATTATATAGTCTTCAAATGATAAATCTTCTGTCCACTCACCATACATTTGTTTATATTTTTTTGTATGAGAAGATGGTTTAGTTTTAGCTGTTGCATCTCCAGGAGCTGGTTTTGTTGATTTCTTTTTAAAGTGTGCGTCTCTTTTCTGTTTAGTAGATTTAGAAAGACCATCAAAATACTTAGCTGGCTGTGATCCAGCTTTATGACCAATATCAGGATCTTCTCTTTCTACTACTTTAGAATGCGGTGTAGCTTTAAGATAATTTTTAAGAGTATCTTTAGTACCTACTTCGTTATATTCAGCAAGTTCTACAGCATCTATCCAATATCTTTTCTTACCTAATACTCCTTCAAGTATTACATAGTTAGTTCCACATACAACAATCTTACCAGTTTCACCTGATTCTTTTACATTAACAATATCTCCTTCTTGGAGTAAATTACCACTTACGTATTCTTCTCTTGTTTCTGAAACAATTGGTAATTCTACATGTTGTCTAAATGTATTCTCTAGTTTTAATCCCATACCTTTACGTACAGCATTAAAGAGATCTGTTGGATGAAACCTAGCTGGAACTCCTTTCGCAAATCCAGCTAGATCATTTTGTTGAGCGGCATTACGCATTTTAGAGGCTGACATGCCAGTTGCACCTTCTGCATCTGGATCTCTTTCTCCTGCGCTTACTACATTTATTGCACCTTCGAAATTGTAAAGACCGTGTTTAGCTTGTTTACCATTATATTTATTGAGTAGTATATCAAACTCTCTTATTCTGTCGCTACCAGCGACAAGTGTTATTTTGGTAAAGCCTTGGTCGTAAAGTTTTACTGCAATATCCAGTACGTTACGAACATCTTTGTCAGCCATTACATTTCGAGCATGTTTAGGAAACATCTTACGAAGGAATTTAATTTTATCTTTAAATTGAAGAGGATTTTTCTTAGCATCTACTGATTGTGATGCATATATGCGATACGAACCGCCGCGTGATTGTTTTTTTAGAGCTTCAAATAGCTTTTCATGACCAATCGTTGGAGGATTAAATCTTCCAAATACGAATGATACTTCTTTAGTGTTTTCAGTTAAATAATCACTGAATGATTTTATCGACATTTATATCCTCGGTTCCCATTTAGCCTGGATTATCCCAGCCTTTAATAATATCTTTGCTGAAATTATTAGTAGAAAATTCTAATCTGTCTACTAGCTTAACAGCTCCACCTTCCATACGATCTATAGCAACAAAACCTTCTGGGTTGGTTACTTTAAATCCGGATTTAGTTTTTACAAACGTACCAATTTTACTTAGTTTGTTTAGTTTATTTATAATAATTAATTTGCTATCTACTATAAGATTTTGCAAATCAAACACATTTTGTAGGTTTTTTAAGTTCTTTTTATCAAAAAACTTTAAAAGATCATCTCTTTTTGATATTTGTATATCTTTACCTTTTTGAGAAGATCTTTTATCTATCTGTTTAGCATATCGATCTTTAACAAACATAATTAATCCAGTAGCATGTTTTTTTGTATTAGTAATTCTTTGACCTTCTCTGACCATACGATTATTATACACATTTATTACTAAGTTTAATTCTTTATTTGATTCTATTTCTTTCAGTGTAGAGGCTGATATCTTTTTAAATATTTTACCTGCATCTGAAAGCTTTTTCGAAACTTCTAAACTATCAGCAGCTGTAAGAGTTGCAGTACCACTTAAGTCTTTTAATGTAGCATCTACTTGCCATACACTTGCTGATGATTTAAGCTTGGATGTAATGTCTTTACCAAACTCAGCTCTCATTGTTTCGAATGTTCCGCCACTATATGATGTGTGCCATACTATACCAACCTTTGCTTTTTGAATCTCCTTTGCTATTTGACTTGAAGTAGGAACCGCATAAGCAATAGTATTGGGGTGGAAGACAATATGAGGTTCTCCATTTATTTTCTCTTTTTTAAGATCGCTTTGATCGAACATAAAGTCACCTTGTATTACTTCTTTAATACCAAGACCTTTTAAGTTGTCAAATGCGAGTTTTAATTTTTTAGATAGATCACCTGATGTATCAGCATCTATATCTGCATGACTCTTATATACTTTAGGGTCAGCATTAAAGATGCCTTTTTTTGCTACGAAGAATTTTCCATCTCTTGGATCTTCTCCTGCGAATAAGGCGGGAGCTCCGTCCCATTTGACAGTAACATCTACAGGTGCTTTGGTGTTACCGCTCAACATATCCCTTAGCGATCTTAGTGCTAGGATAGCCTGGCGAGCTCCCTTAACTCCACCGTCAAGTACAAGATCTTCAATATGTGTCATATGAGTATTCTTGCCTGCGGCCTCTGTTAAGTAATTAGTTAAACTTATCATGTATAAACCTTTATGTATGAGCTGGAATCTTCTGCTTTAGATCCAGCATAATTTATTATTTTAGTTATCCATCTATTTGATTTTGGCCCTGTATTAATATCTAGGTAATAACAAACATAAAGACATGCTAGTTTAGATGATATCCAATTTGTATCTTTGCTTAGAAGCTTCTTAGAAAAATCTTCAAAGGTTTCATTCTTATAGAAGTTATTGTACATCTTAAAGAATATTGCTAATCCTTTTTTATCTTTTTTCTTTGAAATTGCTTGTGCTATTTTAAATATTCCGCTTTTATGATCTGGTAGTTTTTTACGAAATACCATTTTACTGGCATCTTGCATAATACTCCATCCTGCACCACCGCCTCTTGCGGTTTTAAGTACTATCTCACCTTTGATCGATCCACCAGGTGAACCATCTTTAAGAGCCATTTTACCATCGTCATAGACAATAGTTGCTCCTTTGTTTGACCAAAAGTCTCCTCTTAAAGCTCCTTGTAAAAGTATCTTTGTAAGTTTATGATCATCTGTATCAGGTGGTAGTTTAACGTTATATTCAGATAGCTTAGCTTTCTTCTTTACAAGCTTAAGTGATATTGCTACAAGAGTTCTATCAGCAAATAATTGTAATATCGATTCATTCAGCGATTTGACACTGTCAGATTTAAGATCTTTTATATTGAAACTTTTATCTACAGCCCAAATATCGCCTGGATTCCATTTGTCATCTTTTAACGCTTTCAGATTAGTATTTTTATATGCTATATTTTTAAGTGCATATATGCTATTCATGACTTTGTCATTTCTATGAAAGGTGTGACTTTTATGGATATATTTATTTTTAATGAGTTCCATTGCACTTAAATGAGAAGATGTAAACCAATCTCCTTCAACACCTAATACTTCATCTATAGATGCATCAACAAACGTTTTTTTGTATGCTGCTTTAAGTATATCTGCTGTGAAGAAATCTTCATCGTGCATTCCATGATCTAACATCGCTTGGCACATAACACATTGGTGAGATTCTGTTACCTTTGTATTAAGTGAACCGCCTCCAGATCCTCCGCCTCCGCCAAATACGGACGACTTGCCAAGATCTGAGGTTGTGTAATTTTTACCATCTATTCCCATAAATGGTATGGCAAACTTTTTATTTGATTGACTCTTTTTAAAATCTATTAGAAGTTTAAGTAGTTCATCTGTTTTTTCAATCGTAACAGAACCACCCTTAGCTAATTCAATAGGTTTTTCCTGTTGAATAAGTCTTATAAGAATGTCTATACGAGGTTCTTTTGTAATACTGTTATTTTTATTTAACTCTGCTGGAGTCATTTTAACAGCTTCTACAATAGGTTTGAAAGATTTAAAGTTTTCCATAAATCTATTTATAAGAGTTTAAATCTTATTTTAAAGTGTTTGGTTGAATATGTCCCTTATTATCGAGACGAATGATTTCTTCAGTTATAAGTTTATCAACTGTACGAGAGGCTCCTTCTCGTATACCGATACGAAAGGATTGCCAAGAAGAAGCGATTATACATGTAGCAAATAGCACATATTCCATTACAGGAGTACTCTTTCTACATGTGTATCGAAACCTTTTTTGCGCATTTGCTCTTCAAAAACAATTGCATCTTTAAGCTGATCAAAAAGATAATCAGCTTTGACTTCTTTGTCTTCAGTGGCAATTACTTTAAAAGAAACATCATCTTTGGTATACATATACATCCATTTTCTCCGCTATTGATAAAGGTATTGATCTGTCATAAGCTCTAGGATGCCTTCCTTCAGCTCTTGCATATTTTGTTCTAGGACCACGTCCTTGACATTTTACATAGTATCTTGGAAGCTTTGTTGGCTGTACTACAGAATAACCATTTTCAAATCTATATTTAGACCACTTTTCAGTATCACGATTTTCGCCATTAATAGCTTTAACTACATTACGAATTGTTTGCAATTCAAGCATATCTCCTGCACATTTAGCGTGAACAGTTTTTACATAATTTTTTGAACCTCTCATTTTTTCTCCTTGACTTTTCTTGATTGTTTTATTTTCTTATCTAGTTGTTTTTCTGATTTTCTCATATAGTCCAACCAAGTAACTACTTTTGTTTCGTTGTATGGCATTTTAGACATTAGTGAAATACTCTCCTTGTTCCATTTTCTATAATGAAGTCAAGTTGAACTTCACCTATAAGATCAAAACCATTTTTATATCTAATAGAGTCATTAAGTAGACTCCAATCTGACTCTTGAGTAGACTTTGCAAGAGCTAGTTCTACTAAATCTAATTCAATCTCTACAGACTGACCTGTTGCTAGGTGAGTACCTATTAAACCATTAACCATGAAGAACCTCCATTTTTTCGAATCTCATTTCTACAAGACGATTAGTGATAACATCTCTATCGACCGTAGCTACTCTTTCATCAAAAGAATCGCACATGCCTGGTTTTGATATTCCACCATCAAGCTCTCTTAAAATGCAAGATGTTTGCATTTGTTGTACTTCAGCCAAGATTTGCTCTTTGACCATTTCGTTGTTGTTATTTGACATTTTATCTCCTTATCCAATAATATAATTATATTATATCATAGTTTCACCGCTTTGTAAACAGTTAAAGTGAAAATAATTGAAAATAATTTGCAGAAAAGTGTTGATGCTAAAAGAGGGGAGTATGAAACTCCCCCACGAATTGTCATATTAAAAGGTTATTATACTTCTTTTGCAATAAAAGTGTAAACACCGTAAGCAAGTCCAACCCAAGCTAATAGATCGACTAGTCCACCTAAAAGTAGGTATGATAATGATAGTCCGATGATCATACCACCGTCCCAAGATGTTCGTTCTGCCCATCTATCCATTAACCATGCTTTTGCTGTATTTAACATATTCATATATTTCTCCTTTATATTTTAAAGTCGGCAAACGAGTCATTACTTTCGCGTTCACCAAACTTGTTTATCGGCTTATCTGGTATCATGTCAGACATAATATCTGATTGAGCCGACTCCTCTACATCATATAGTTTCATGCGGGAACGATCAACACCAATTACAAATCTCTTATATTTGGTTGGATCGTTATATCTATTTTTCAATTGTTTTACCATTAATTGGCCAAGTTCTTCAAGTTCCTCTGTTGAAATAAGAGCAAACATAAGATCTGCTGTTGCAGGTAAACCAAACGATTCAGATGTATCCTCAAGACCGACATCAGTATTACTGAAACCAGACCTCGTGGTCTGAGTTGCCGATACTATTGGAACATTGAATTCCACAGCAAGACCACGAAGTTCTTCCGCGATTGCTTTAATATAGGTATAACTATTTATACTTCCGCCCATCCCTTTCATACGACTGGATGCACAAATGTTTAAATAATCAATATAGATCATATCGGGACTAAAGTTCTTTTTAAGTCGTAATTCATTAAGTAAAGCCCTGAAATGACCTGTATGAGCTGAGCCAGTAGGATATTCCTTAACTATAAGTTTACCCGTAGCAGCTTTTGCTATCTTTCCAATCTTATCATCGAATACATTTTTAGGTAATGACCCAAGCGATTCAATTGGTAAATTCATTAAGTTAGCATCGATACGTTCTGCAATACGTTCCTCTGCCATTTCCATTGTTATATACAAAACATTCCTACTTTGATTAAGCACACCAGCCGCACAGTGACACATGAATAAAGATTTACCCACACCTGTACCAGCCAAAGCAATGTTAAGAGTCTTATTAGGAAGACCACCCTTTGTTATTTTATTGAAATATTCTAGATCAAATGGAATTCGATCTTCTGTTCTATTGTAGAATTCAAACCTTTCATCTGAGTTATCGATATAATCATGGCCAATTGCTTCATCAAATGAAACACCAAGAGCTTCAGAAAGTATTTCAGGTATAGCACCTTCACTTCGTTTATCGTCTTTGCCATCAATGATTCCTATTGAATCCATAATAGCATTATAGACTGCTCTTTCTTTACACCATTTTTCTGATTCATCTAAAAGATAATCAGTATCGATATCAGATTTAACTGCGATTTCGTTTACTAACCTTGATGCATTATTAAGTACATCTTCAGGAGCTTGTATTTTCTTTAACTCAAGCTCTAATATTTTGGATGTTGGTAGTTTATTGTGTTGTCCTACAAAATTAACAATGAGATCGAATACCGTTTTATGTGTACCTTCAAAATACTCGTTCTTGAGATAAGGTATTACGCGTCTACAGTAATCTTCATTATTGAGAAGATGGTTCAGTATGTGCGTCGGTAGTTGATTCGTCATGTCCAATTCCTATGATTGATTGATTTGATTCTTCAGCATATTGTAAAGAATCTGTTATTATATATTGTAGTACAGCTCCAAGATAATTTTTAAATGATTCATCATTATCTAATTCTTCTATACTAAACTCTGCAGGATCTTTTACTGTGTAATTAAAGCTTAATGTAGCCATATCTAGATTAGGATCTTCTTTGACTCCAACCTGTCCATAAACTACAATAACATCTTTCCACGTGCCTGTCTTAAGAAGAACGCCTTGAAAAGCATTCTCATCATTTTCGACTATTGAATAGTCTTTTTCAGAAACATTATACATTTTCTAAGTCTATGTCTAAGTCAATATCAAGTAGTGGCTTATGCCCGATTGAATAGTAAGTTTTAACAAACTCTTTAAAGTCGGTATTTTCAAAGATAGGCATCCAAAACTTTTTCTGCAGAGTATCTTTTTCTCTTACTTTAGGCTCTAGTATTTCTCCTGTCTTCATATCAACTGGAGCATACCAGCCAACATTTGGTTTGACTACATATCCACCAGCCATTGCTACATCAAGCAATCCTGAGTATGGTGCAATACCACCTTCCCATGTTACCGAGATTGGTATCTTAGACTTTTCTTTTACAAACCTTGACTTTTCTACATTGATGACAAAATGATATCCTTGAATCTCTGTACCTTTTTTCTCTTGACGTCTTCCAATAATCCATATATTGTCTGATGAGTAGTAGATACCAGTACCACCTGAAACAACTGCTTTAGGAAACAATCCCATCTCTTGATAAGTATGATTCACAGCAAGTAAAGGGATGTTCTTCATAGTAAGATAAGGAGTGACCATTCTGAACAATCCCTTCAATGCTTTAGCTCTTGACATATCAGCAACTGATTTTTCGTTGATAGCATCTTCCAATTCTTTCTTGGATGCTAAGTTACCAATTGAATCAATAATAATAACGACTTTGTCGTCTCTATCGATATTTTCCAATTGACCAACTAAATCAAATTTAAGTTGCTCGACGTCTGTGATTGGTGTATGTAATACTCTATTAGTATCGATACCAAATGATTCGAAATAAGATTGGGGTGAACCAAACTCTGAATCATAGAATAACATAACAGCATCTTTATACTGTTCAAGATATGCTGCACCCATCAATAAAGCAAATGATGTTTTGAAATGCTTTGATGGACCAGCAAGTACTGTTAATCCTGATGTAAGACCACCATCAATGTCACCACTTAAAGCTACGTTGATCATTGGTACTGTTGTTGGTACGATATCCTTATTACTAAATAATACTGACTCCTTTAGTATAGCACTGTCTTTGATTTTGCTATTCTTTTTTAATTTATCCATTATAGACATAATTATCTTCTCCTTTGTTTATTAGGTTTTGTATACATATCTAGCATACGTTGTTCTTTACGTGTACGTGAAACTGCTTCAGCTTTTTTACGCTTACGCTTTGCTGTAGGTTTTTCATAATACTCTCTGTCGCGTACTTCTTGTACGATTCCAGCCTTTTCACAGGCTTTCTTAAATTTTCTGAGACCGACGTCAAACGGCATAGGTTTACTTGGTCGTTTATCTCTTGGGTTTCGATTAGGCTGAGGCCTTAAATCAATACTGGGCATATTCACTCCTTGTTTTTGTTTTCATTGTATATATTATATCATAAATTCAGTGAGTTGTAAACTGTTTTTTTCAAATTCATAGGTTCTTTTTTTGTTATCCTGAACTAAGAACTTAGTGTCTACCATCTCAAGCTGATTGTTTAAATATTTTTGAACCATTCGAGCTGGATGTTCAGCTGTAGTCACTGGTACATTTTGGCATATATGGTTCAATGATCTCTTTGGATCGAGTAGTATAAAATCAAATGGTAATTTCATAAGTGATAACGCTTCACGTACTGTTAAGTATCGATCTTCGTCTGGATGAGTTAAACACGTTGGCATGTGTCCTACAAAAGCTCCTATTTTATCTTTAGGTATCTCTGTAGTTTTTCTCATAATGTTGCCACCTGATTTGAGCTTATGATACTGTCTATCGCATTTCTTTGCAACATTATCATAACCATTTTCTCGCATCCATACTGCAACTTCTTTATAGGTTGTTCTTTCTTCAATGTAATCCATTGGGTTTGTTGTTTTTTCTATTTTGTCTTGAAACTCTTTATGAGTAATTCCACCTTCTAATACTTCTAACACATATCTATAATATGGATTATCTGATGGTTTAGCATCGTTACAAAGTATCTGACTCATAGGATCATTATCACATCGCTTGACATCTCTTATGTCATCAGCAATTGATTGACCACTCTTATGTATGTATTCAAGCAATGGTACTTCATCTCCTTTCCAAAAGAAATAAAATGTACGATCTCTTACTTGACTAAGTCCATGTAAAATAGATTTTGTTTTAAAGATACTAAATGTATATCCATGTTCTTCTCCAATCTTTCTTAATCTCTTTACTACAGGTTCTCCCATCTTACTTGCTAGCCTTGGAGCGTTCTCTCCCCAAAATACTTTTGGTTGTACCTCACCAAGTACATACTCTGCAGACTTATACATCCATTCGTTCATTGGATTAGTGCTTGATGCAGATGGACTTAGTGAGCTGAGCCCTGCACATGGGCATACAGTATTAATCACATCAACTTTTTCTGTGTAACTCGCTCCCTCTGAGAGGTTCAAATATGGGACCTCATGGTTATAATGGTTGTTTATGTGACTTTCATTAGCTTGAAAGCCATCAAACGTTAAAAAGTACTTTGGTTTTTCTCCAAAGACATTTTCCATTGCTATTGTTTCTCCACCTATAAGTGGGACTATACTTGCGTAACTCATCCGAAAAACTCCTCTAAGTTTGATGTTGGTTCTTGTTCTATACCATTCCAATACGGATAGAACTCTCTTGATAAATGAATTGATTGTGGTTTTTCCATATATTTAAAATCTAATTCGCCTTTGTCATTTGTTAAATAATCTGTCCATCTTATAATCTTATATTCTTTATCAATGTAATCATTGAACTGATTTTTTGCGTCGTTTCTTTCTGACCAAGAACCATGAAAAGGTTCTCCTTTGTAATAGCCAGACTTTGGTATTTTTCTTGATTCGTTTTCAATAGGAAGTAATTCATATATCTCTGCATTATATTTATCTGCTTCTTCCATGTATCTATCTGCAAGCTTTTTTATATCTTCTCCAAGTCTTATTACATGATGTCTTATATCTATATTACCAAAATAGCAATGCACTTCTGCTGGTTTGTATGGCATGAATGTATCAAAGCCATCATTGATTGCTCCGTTTAAAGTTTTGAATGGAACACTGTTTACAAACCAGCCAGGACGATACATACATATTGAATGACTATCTCCTATTACCATCATTGGAGTAGGATTGATTTCGTTTACAGTCAAAGCTTCATTAAACATTCTTTCAAGATTTTTTAAATCTACGTCAGCCCATTCTGGCTGTACTTCTCTTTTTGCTGACTCTAATTTATTTTTTATCATATCATGATATGGCGGAAAGTCCATTCCAATAGAATAAACCTTACCTTTAAATTTAGAAAAGTTGACAGTGTTTTCTACATATGGAAAGCCATATACTCCACCAAACATGTTAAGTCCACCACTATAATCGCTACCATGATATACCCATAAGGCGTCATACGAGTTGTGGTCAGTGATTACACCTCCGTAATTGACATCACAATGTCCGCGTTCTTCACGAATCTGGTCGCCGTATATAACGCCTTGAGCTCCTCTATGAGATCCTGCCCTTTTGGCTATGGGTATAAATGGACAGTTAATTATATTTTTATTCATTCAAAAAATTCCGTAAGTGTATTTGTTTTCTGTACGCGTGCTACACGTCTTCGTGCGCAAGCTTTTTCATCTTCTCTTATATGTAAGTATACTCCAAACTGACATGCTAATACTTCAGTTCCATAGTATTTAAGAGAGTCTTGTTTGTATTCAAATAAATTAGTACCATCGCTCTTAGTTATATTAAAAGCTTTTGGATGAAATACAACGTCTTTTGTCAGTCCTATTTCTTCTGCATTCTCTCTCATATAGTAAATCGCTTCAGCCCATAATTTCTTTGGAGCTGCTGGCCACAAATATTGTATTGTAAGACAAGCTCCTGGTCCAGGCGATACAAATCTTTGATCATGATGATACTTCATTTGTGGTAATACCGACGAAGAAGCAGCTCCATGAAATCCATAGTAATGTCCAATGCCAGGTTGTTCTCTTAAGAGAGTATAAATCTCTGACATATGATTACATTTTTGCATTCTTTCTAAGAATCCAGTATCTCTAAATGACGCAACCCATTCACATACATCAACTGCATGGAACTTTCTATCGGGTTCATTATACTTTTTACGACAAAAGTTTCTACCTGAAGTTTGTATTGAAGTATGGAGTTCTGTTGTTCCCCAAATTGGTTGTTTGTTACTTATAGCTTTATCTAGATTACTACGTACGAATTGAATATATTCTTGGTCATTATCTGCTATTCTATCAAAATCTACAAAGACTCCATCTTCGCCTGAAGCTAAGAAATGGACTCCTCTTCCTCCATAGAAATGAGATATAAAAGTATTGCCAACAATATTCATTATTGACGTATCTAAAGCTGCAATTTCTTGGCCGATGAATCTCATACGATCATCTAATGTAATCGTTGGATGAAAATATTCTACGTCTTCTCCAAGACCATAGTCATTAAATCCACGACGATTTACTGATTCGTAAACTTCATCGCTATAACCAAGTTGAATATTAGCTCGTTGATTGACTTTATATAAGAACCAATTAAACTCTTCCATAAGTAGTTTATTATAATTCGACCAGTCGTAGTTGTATAACTTAGTACTTGACACGTTCCTCGTCTTTTCTTTTTAAATGTACTATTTGTACGTTAGGACATCTTTTTTCTATTTCTTTAATTTGTATTGGATCATCTTCGAAATGCATCATAACTTCTATACCAAGATCATATAACATATTAATCATTTGACCTTTAAAAATACCTGAAGCTTTTCTACCATAGAGTGGATTATCATGACGATCAAGAGGATTCATATATATTGTATTATATATGCCTCGTGAATCAAGCATCTTTTCTGTTGAAACTCTATCATGGTATGGCCGCCCTGTAATAATAATATCATTATCACAAGGTCTTACGCCCGTGGTGCCTTCTCCAAAATAGATGACACCATCAATATCGAAACTATTTACTTTCGTAGTCATTCTCTGAATCCTGGAAAGTAAACAACAAGTCTTTTGCTTTAGGTCTATTCTCTTTTAATTGAGGTCTTGTCATGTCTGTTACAACACGTCTTGCTAAAGCATCACACTCAAATTTAGCATCTTCTGTTTTAAGTTGGACTGGTGGAGTCTTTTGTGTCCACGCTGATGGCCCTCTTAAGTAACCAACAATGCCCATCTCTGAAGCTACCTTACAGAATCTAATTGCTGAAACAACGACTCCACCTGAGTTAGGTGAATCTTGAACTGAAAGTCTTGCTGACATTTCATATCTTGCTCCTGCAAATCCATAAGCAACTATATCAAAGTTTGCTATTTTATTATCAGATGAGATATAATCTCCACCTGGTTTCTGTTGTACAGTTAAAGAAGGACCAGCAAAGAGAGTCATACCTGCGGTAGATTCATCTCTTACGATATTTTGTCCTTTTAATACATTCTCTTTAGAGATATGTTTGTTCTTTAATCTATATTGTTTTGCCATATTCAAGAAGTCAGTGTTTGCTGTTCTTCCTGTTCTTATATGCTCTTGTCCTTGAGTAGAACCACAAGCCATATTCATTTGAATATGTTGTGTAATCATAAGGCCAGAATCTAGCATAGCACCTTGCAGTACTTCAGACATTCTTGACGCTCCCCAAGCTGATCTCATATCAGAACCAATGAATGATAACCCAGCATCGATAAATCTTTGCTCAGTTTCAGTTGCATCGTCTGTTGAAATCAATGTAGGAATACAATTAACAAAATGGACTCCAGCTGCTAATGCAACATCAATCCAATACCTTGAAGCTTCTTCTGAACCTACTGGTAAATAGTTAATCAATACATCTACGTTGTGATACTGTAATAATTCAACTGTTCTATCAAAAGACTCAGCTGGTACAGCTCCATTTACAAATGTAACTTCATCAGGATAGTCATGCATGTGTGGTGCAATCCCATCCATTTCTGGAGCTGAATAGACTATTGCATCTTTACTGACGCATGATGTATTACTATCCATACTGATTTTATCGACATGATCCATTGCACAATTTGGTTGTGCACGTAAAGCTTTTGCCAATTTCTTATTGACTTTTCTTTTATCGATATCAAATCCAACTACAAATTCGATGTCATGTACAGAATATCCTCCGACATCTTCATACATAAGACCTATTTTGTCTTCTGGATTTTCGTTATAATATTGAATTCCCTCTACGAGAGATTTCGCGCATGATCCGACACCTATAATGCCGGCTTTTATTTTTGATGACATAATTTTCTCCTTGTTTATATCAGTTTATTTGAGTGAGGAATTTGACTGGGAGACCCAGAGTAGCTCACTATATACTATTAGTTATAACACTTATCAAGCCACTTCCTAAGATGATGCCTGCTGCTGTGTTTAAAATTATCAATGCTCTATCTTTCCAGATAAGAGCTACTACTAACCAACCTAAACATCCTATTAATGAAAGGGTTTGATCGTAGATCGCAAGATCAGGATTTGATCTTACTGCCATTGCTACTAAAAGGATAGCTGAGCTGATCCATTTTATGTACCAATCAATTGTATACTTAGGAGTTGCACTCTTAAATATACGCTTTGAATTCTGTAATTCTTTTTCGTCAAACTGTAATTGACTCATATTCTATACCTGCTTCTGTAAATAATTGTTCAGTTAATGTGTTGCTTTTATTCCAACGATTTGGAGTATCTTTTGAGAAAGCCATAACTCGTTTGACTCCGACTTGTATTAGACCTTTTGCACATTCACTGCAAGTTGGTAGGCCATGTACATATATTGTCGAGTCTTTTAAAGATACTCCATTTCCTGCTGCGTTATAGATGCAGTTCATTTCTGCATGCACAACATATTTGTATTTTTCTTCTCTATCTTTATATCTTTCATCAGTATCGTCAATACCTCTTGGGAAACCATTATAGCCTTGAGCTATGATTTCTCCATGTTTACCAATTGCAACAGCACCAATTTGACGGCTTGGGTCTTTTGACCACGTGCCAAAGTGCCATGCAAGAGCAAGATATCTCGTATCCCAATTACTTGACAAGATCAAAGTGTCTCTCATATACGTGTAAGTTTTGTACTTGCCAATAAATATCGCCTAAGCCAATATGATTATTAGGTTTCTCTTTATTAAGATCAGCAGCCAAATCTACTAAGACTTGTTTCTGCCATGCGTAATCGTTTTTATAGCCAAACACTACATCGTTAGATCTCATTTGAACTACGCAATGTAGTTCATGATTTCTAATATAATAAGTGGCTGCATTTGTACAAATAAAATCATTCTTGCCATTCTCTTCGAACTCTACCCATATACTTGGACGTTGATAAACCATTGAGGCTCTTCTTGAGTCCATGTTATAAGTAAGTTCGTGTAATACGTTTGCGTATTGACAATAGAATTTAGGGCTATGAATAAGATAGCCATAGTTAGAATTGATTTCTCCAAACTCATTAGCTGTCATTTCCCATGCAGCTGGAGCATCTTTACCGTCTGGATAGATGTCATTGATGTTTGTAGATTCTGAATTATACCAATCAAGTTCTGCTTTTATATACTCTTTATTTGGAGTACCAAAGATTGATGGTTTATCTGCTAAGAATGAAGCACCGATAATTTCGACTGTTTTACAACCAGTTTTATCTGTTGTAAATTGCTTTGATTCAAGAGCATTGACAAATATTTCTTGAATATCTTTAGTCGTTTGCATTTCTAATCCTGTTGTTAAACATATCTCTGTTTGGATCTTGGCCTTCCATTTTACCACGTGAATATGATACTGCAAAAGAACAATAGTTAATCATATCTTTGTAAGTATCTTCAAGTGATTCAAAGTTTGGATCATCTTGTGATTCGAGTAATGAGGTTGCTCTCATAACTTTACCAAGAATAATATCGTGTATTGTATCAACGCCACGTCTATAGTGCATTGCTTGTACAACTGTTGATTCAGAACTTTGGTAGTCCTGTGATTTTTTTGATTGTAGTTCTGCGCATTCTTGCAGGACTTTAAGGCTTTCTTTCATAATGTCTCCATAATTAATCTGATATATCTATTATATCATAGTTTACGTCAAATGTAAACAAGTTTTTTCAATAAAGTTAAATCCATTCCACTCATAGTATCCACCGAGTTTATAGTAAGTATCTTGATCTGGATCGTTTGTAAATATAAGAGCTTTATCAGCTGCAGGTTTGCCCCAGTCTTGAAGACGTCTTCTATGTGCATTAAGTCTTTCTAATACCGATGGTATATATTGTTGGATTTTAGTACATTTAATTTCTACCCAATCTCCATCTGGATCGATGACGTCGTGAAACTCTTCAAGGTTATCAGTGTAACCCATTTCTTGAATGAGAAACCACTCAGCTGTATGTCCGTACTTTACAGTTTCGACTATAGCTTCAAGTTTTCTTCCTTTTCGTGTACTTGGCTTTGAATAGATTTTCTGAGCTTCATCAAGAGCTCTTTCATGAAAACCGTCATAATTTAAATTTTTCTTATCAAACATTAAGGTTTATATATTATCCCCTGTTCATTTAGTGCAGCTTTGTTATATGAATGTCCTAATTGTGTATCTTCTTTTGACTGTCCTAGGTAAGGTACTGCATGAAAATCATCAATCATCATTTGATTAACGCTTTTTTCTATTTCGTTTTCATATACTGGATGACCTTCATGTACTACTTTTTTAGTAAAGAGTTCACCAAGAATTCTACCAAATTTACCTTTATCATAAGATACTAATTCAACTTGCTTGTCTTTTAAAAGATCTGTTAAGTGATACTTTGCTTGCTTACCATAAAACTTTTCTTCTAAGTCTCTTGTTCTAGATTCTGGAGTATCAATACCCATCATTCTAACTCTTTGTTTTTTGTATACCATACCAAAGCCAAGATCGATATCTACATCAACCGTATCTCCATCTATGATTCGAGTAATTGTTACATTATATCTGTACATTTTATTCTCCTATAATTGCTTTAATGTATTCTGCGCCTATTATGACTGCAGCCTTTCCTTCTACATTAACAGGCATTGATTGAGACCAATCTAAAAATACTCTTTGTCCGCTCATAATATGATTTGCTTCTGGACCAACTGATAATACTAAGCCTGGCTTATTTCCTTTATCTATAGATTCAGTAAGTATAATACCACTTGCTGTGGTCTCTTCTTTTTCAATTTCTGTAACAAGTACATTTGTTCCTAACATTTTCATTTTCTTTGGCCATAAGGATTTTTGTATTTTTTAGCTTCATAAGTATCTTTTGCATCTCTTACTAACCAATATATTACTATAAAGTTTAATACTGGTACTATTGACATTAACTGCCACCAACCACTATGACCTCTGTCATGTAATCTTCTTGCAGTCAAGCATATACTTTGCACTAGTGTTCCTAGTGTGAATAGCAATGCTAACACTCCAGCCTCTTTCATCTCTCCGAATGGGTCTAACATACTCCAAAATGTAAATCCTATTACATAGTAATCTACTACTGCTAATAGTCCAAATACTATACCTGCGTATAGTGTGAACCACCAAAATTCTGGTCTGTTTGACCTTCCGTTAATATCTGTTGCTCTTGTGACCAACACCGTCTTCATGATATTCATGAAATGACTTACTATTTTCATATTTTTCTCCTATTTGTAGAATATGTGATTATTTATAACAACTGTACGATTAAGACTAGAAGCCCAATACGGATCTACTTTATCTGAATGATAGTGTGTCGATCCTTCTGTAATGTCTCCATATTTTTGTTGTACAACGTCTCGTGCTATGTGCATCGATAAGAGCCATGTTTGACTATCAACTGGATCATCTGATTTACCATCACAGAACCAGCTAAACTGACATTGATTTCGTATTGGAACTATTTTGTTTTTCCAATTAACTCTCATCTTTGATTGATAGACTACATCACATATATTATCTGGATACGATGGATGCTCTACTCTATTAATTACTACTTGAGAAACTGCAACTTTACCAGCAAGTGGCTGATTTCCAGCTTCAAAATAGATGTTCTGCGCAAGGCAGTAAATTTCATTATTTGGATCTGATGCTTCTAAAGCAAGAGGATACATTAGAATAAATCCAAAAGCTAAGCCAGTAAAGAATCCAAAGACTCCATTTATTATTATATTCCAGTCATATTTCATATGTTATTCTTAAACACGAATTCAATAGCTCGTGCAGCCTCCTTTTCTAAATCTCGTTTGCCATACCAACCACCTGTTTCAGTGTCAAGATCTCGGCAAATATATTCAATCTCTTTTGGAGTAATAGGATATCCTTTACTCATTGCGTTACCAGCTGTTGTAAGCATGATTTGATACATCTTTGCATACCAGCCAGTTCCTGTTATTGTTTTATATTCATCTATTTGTTTCTTATTAACAAAAGGACAATTACTATATGATGTCCAACTATAATTTGTATTGTTTAATTCATTTCTTTTTCTTTCAATTAAAGCTTTCTGTATTGCTGGTGGAAAACGATCAAACATTGTTTGGTTAGGTTTGACATATGGATATTTTTCCATAAGGTCATTTGGATTCATAGTATCTCCTTGATGAGAAAATATGAAGTTAAAACTGTTTTTATATTTAGCAGGAACGTAATACATTCTGCTTAGGTCTTTGGTTTGAGCATCAGCTATATCGCCAATCTCTTTATTTAAAGCATACCAAAAATGCTTAATGCTATCTTTATCGACATTACTTGTCAATGGAAATACTAATCGAAACTTTGGAGTCTCAACTGTAGATGAAGCTGTTGAATAACAAACGTAACGATACTTATCATACTTTGATTCAATATCTTTTAGATCTCCTTCATAGTCATCAATATCAAGAATACCAAAGCCTCCCCAGGCTGTAACATTATCATTTGCTCGAGTTGTTTTTGGTTGATAGATAGCTGGACTTAAAAGCGGAGCATCTTTTTTTGTTGGATATTTTGTCGACTCAGATAGCTTATAGAGGATAGCCTCGAACTCTTCGAAACTATTATAATCCATACGCTTATCTGTTTTGTTATCGTATATATTATCGAATATTGTTAAACTTACCATGATTTCCTTCGTGAGAAGGAGCCTCCCAACCTTCCGGCTTGATTAAGTCTGGTAATCCAAGTGGATTAGGTCTTTCTGGTTTTACACCGACTTGTTTATTCATATTTGCTTTAAGTACTTCATCCCATGCTTTGTATGGATTGATTCCAAAAGCATCTAGTGTACCAATTGCTACAACACAAAGATCTATAAGACCATCAACTATTTCTTCTGCATCAGTACTTATAAGTGCTGCTTCAGTTTCATCGAGTTCTTCTCTTAAGAAGTCGATTCTAAAGCATAAGTATTGTCTTAGTTTTTCAGGATCATTTTTATTTTCATCCATCCATTTCTTTACTCCATACTTGCATTGCATCTTTTCAATGTCGCTTACCCAATCAAAACTCATTTTCTATTGTCCTCTAATTGTAATAGTGTTATCCATATTAATAGCAATAAGAATCCCCACATGCTATTTAGTGTTTGTAAAAGTGGATACATAAAATCATATCCAAAAAGTACTGAGGATACAACTGTTAATCCAAATATTCCTGTTAATAATCTTATCATGTTATAATTTTGTTCTTAGGTGTAACAAGTCCTGTATCCATTTCTCTTACTTGGTCTACTAACTGATCAATAGCATCTACAATAAAAACAACAAATCGATTTGAAATAGTAATTCCATCTTTTGCTTTTGTGTAGGCCATGAATGGCATGAATCCAATCTTGCCTTCGCCTGCAGGTATAAGTGAGTACCCATCTGTGATAGTAATAGAATCTTCATTTTCTACTACCTTTCCTATTACTTCCTCTCCTGAGGATAGTCTAATTAATTTCATATTTTTCTCCATATGTATATCTATTATACCATACTTTAGGTATAATGTAAAGGTTTATTTTCATTATTTTATCCAAAGAAATCTTCCAATGATGCGACTTCTTTAGAGGTCCAACCCACAGCATCCAAGATCGGATCGATCGGATCAAGGAATGTTTTTTGAAATTGTAATTCGTAATCAATATATTTTCTTAAGCCAAATTCTTCTGGCAAATAGTCTGGAAACGATATCACATTTTCGTGTATTGAATTTGGTTGACGAAGATATAAGAACTTAATCTTTTCGCCATTGTTGATTGGTTCGTATTTCTTTTTAAGACTCATGTCTTCGACAAGTTTATTGTATAATATCGATCCACGAACATGAATAGGAGTACCTTTTTTATAGAGAGTATTTCTATCTTGCCATTTCTTGACTTGAGTTACTCCACGAGGAAATGCAATCTCATCTGGATCGAGAGTTTTGAAATAGTTTTTGAATTGTTCAATTGCTGATTGTACTGATTGCTCATCCTCTTTCATGATAACGTTAAACATTTCTTTAAGAGCTTTACGACAAGGTGCTGGCGTAGAAGATTTGATTGCTTCAATACCCATAATCTTCATTTTAGGTTCAGCATATCTTACGCCTTCGTTGTCATGTACATTCATAATGTAACGTTTCTTAGCAGTCCAAAGAGCACGATCAGCAATTGCTTCACGTTTCATAACCATACGATTATTTACACCACCAAGCATACTATAAAGATCAGCATAAGCATTTTCTAAAGCTGGTTCTAGAGCTTCTTGACTGAGCTTATCCATAAAGTCAATTGGATTTTTAGGTTTGAATTTTTTTACAACATCGTCAAGAGTTACGTAAAGCGAATCGGTATCGATTGCTACAATATAGTCTTTCCATGCTGTATTCTGCATCGCTTTGTTAAGATACTGATTTAGCGCATACTCAGCCCAACGAATTGTAAGCTGGCCAGTAAGAGTAATAGCTTCAGCGATTCTTTGATCAAAAAATCTGAAGTATCGATTACCCATTGCACCATATAAACTGTTAAGAAGAATCTTAATCGACATTTGTCTGTTTTCTGCAATTGCAATATCTCTTTCGATACGATACATTTCTTGTTTATCTTCTTTATCGACCTTTTGTAACTCTTTCTGAGCATTAATCATTTCTTGTTTAATCTCTACACGTTCTTTATACATTTCATCAATGATATATGGAACAATGCCAGGACGATCTGTTCGAAAGTATTGGCCGTTAGCTGCAAGAGCTTTACCACGATTATCAGGACGAGATGATTTAGTAAGTACATCTTCAATATCGAACTGAGTAATCTCTCCACTTGCAATTGTCTCTGGAGACATATTGTATTGCATGATGATTGAAGGATAAAGCGAGTTTAAGTCAAACGATACTACATTATCGTGTATTCCTACATGAGGATCTTTTACAAAACCACCAGGATATGCTGACTTTGTTTTATCTTCAATGAATGGTACAACAATATTGTTTGCAAAGAGTTTACGATAGATAATAGTATCCCATATCAAGGTAGTACCAAAGGTATCGTTATAGTTAACTCCACCTTTGTAAGCCATTGTCATACAGAGAGTAATAAGACCAAGTTTGTCTTCAATACGATCTACAAGCTCAACGTCTTTGATATTATAGTCAATAAACTTTTGATGATTGTGTTTGTATAGAGTATGCAGATTAGAATACTCTTCATACGATATTTTGTTTTCGCCGAGAACAACATGAGCAATATGATCGAGTTTATAAGACTCTTGTGGACCATAGGAATAACCAAACTTTTTAAATAAGTCTAAGTAATCAAGTTGAGATATACCTTTTAGCTCATAAGCAGTTTGAGTCCTACCCATTTTAGTTACTTCTTGTCGATCGACTAATCCCCAAGGACTAAGTCTTTTAACATAGCTTTCGCCAAGCATACGATTGATTCTATTTACAAGGTATGGAATGTCAAAAAAGCGACTGTTCCAACCTGTAATAACGTCTGGACAATATTGTTGAGATGACCAGTGAGTAATAAAATTAATGAGTAAGTCGTCTTCACGATCGAACTTACGATAGACGACCATATTGTTTTTCATATACGATTTTTCTACATCATAATCGCCAAGTCCCCATACGTAATATGTCTCTCCAATATTACTTTTCATACAGATTGCTGTTACTTTATGGTCAGCTTTTTCAGGCTCAGGGAATCCATCATCGGATTGAACCTCGATATCGATTGTTGTTACGTTGATTTTGTTACGATCGAATCCAACACTACCAGGATAGTAATCGTTGATAAATGCAGGAATGTATTTAGTATTACCATATATGGTTTTACCTGATACACCTTTGTTTGCATTTACATATTCGTTAGCGCTTCGCATCGAATCAAATCTTTTACCTGCATTTGCTACACCTACAGGAGTTCCATCAAGAGCAACGTATGAAGTTTTAAGATTAGTTGATGTAAATAAGATTGGCTCGTATTTGATTTTCTTTTCAATTCTTCGTCCATGATCATATCCTCGTAAGAGAATTTGATTTCCATAGCGAGAAACATTAGTGTAAAATTGTAGCATAGTATATATTATACCATAGTTTGGTATATTTGTAAACGTTTTTTTTCAATTATTTTCAAAAAGGTTGGGGCTAATTTCTTAGCCCCGCATGATTATCAATGATCTTAACTATAATGATAACAGAACTGTTATTGGCGCAATGCCAATGCATGTCATTCCAATTATCAATGCGGTTAAGGTCTCATTAATGTCGTCATATTTTTCCATGTAATGGATTATATGTTTCATTATTTTCTCCAGTAGAAATTAAATATTACTACTGAGATTCGCCGTCATCAGCCTTTTAGAAAGGCTTTTTTCTTTGACCCAGTAGACCCTAATTCGATCTTCCTAGGACGCTTCTCTTCTGGGAGTTCAACTCTAGCATACACTACGAGTATTCCATCTTCAAGATCTGCACCATCTATTACGACAAATTCTGAGAGGCGGAAGCTCTTCTCAAATTTGCGAGATGAAATGCCTTTATAAGCATATTCACGTTCACTTGGTTCCACTTCACCTTTGATTTTAAGAATGCCGTCTTTTAACTCTAGGTCAATATCAGACTTCTTAAATCCTGCAATCGCTAGCTCAATCAAGAATTTCTCTTCATCGATCTTTACGACGTTGTGTGGTGGGTAGTTATCATTTCCAGATCTTGCACTTGCATGAATTCTTTCTAAGTCTTCAAACAATGTGTCAAATCCAACGAATAATGAACGTGGTACGTTCAAAGTATTTCTTACCATTTTAATTTCCTCCTATATAGCAAGGTTTTTGAGAACCGGCTCAATGCCGCATTCTTCAATTATATTTATAATAGCTTAATAGCCAGTTTTAAATAATTTGTGAAAATATACCAATAAGTAGACCTGCCATAAAAACGTATGCATATTTTGCTAATGTCATTTGTTCGTCTAGGTCTCTATTTCTTGGTATTAAGTTTAATCTTTTAAGTGTTTTGACTTGTTCTTTTCCTGTCATTCCTGTTTTTGCGTGTTCCCAATATTGTATTTTGGACAGAGCTCCCATTGTGATTTCTCCTTAAAGGGGATCACCTTAATTTGTCTTAATGGAGCAATACCTTTTGCTTTATCAGGATTAACTATTGATACTAGTCCCCAATCAGCAAGTAATGTCGTTATAGTATTTCTACGTTCTATATCGTTTTCTAATAAGTTAGATGGCTTACCATCTAACAGAAAGAGCTCTTTAAAATGTACTATAAAGTACCGGCCTTGCTTATGTAATATATGGCAAGACTGAAAAAGTTTTTGGTCTTTTCTGGACGCGACTCCTATTCGAGTAAGAGTTTCTCTTATCTTCAAAAAGTCGTCTGGTTCATTTAAACTGACTTCGAGCATACTGCTTGGAGTCCAGTCTGTTATTTGAATGTTATCGTTTTCCACCTTTGTAAATCCTCATTTTCAATTGTTCAATTTGTTCATTACTCATTAATGATAATGCAGATTTAGCCTTTTCATTACTATATCCATAATATTCTTTGATGAGTTCGAGATTCGCAACTTCATCTGCTTTGATCCATTTGGACCATCTCTTCTTCTTCCTTATTATATTTATAAGAAAATCAAACTGAAGGCGATGATCTAAGGTGTGGTTCTTATTCATTTCATTAGCATACAAGACTGTGTCTTTAAAGTATGATAAACCTTTATTGATTATAAAAGGATTATATTCTTTTTCAGATAAGTCATCAACCATGATGTCTTTTTTAGACTCATTGATTGCTTTTAAGTATTCAAATGGGTTCATATGCCAAGCGCTTGTTTTGTTTTTCTATCTAAGAGATACTTTTCTGCATCGACTTCTGTACTAAAGATTCGTTCTCTGCAAATAATACCTGATTCATCTATACCTACAACTCTATACATAACGTCTTCGCCTGCAGAATAATAAACTTTAACTATATTCCAATTCATTTGAATTTAACTCCTGCCATTACTTCAGTTAAGCATGCAACCATATTTAATTCATGGTCAGCAACAAAACTGTTTTTATATTGATAATCTGCCAAGATTAATACCAATTGAGGTATTGATTGTGGGTCTACAAAGTCTCCCATGTTGTCATAAATTTTTCGAAACATAGCAGCTGGTTCAGTGTCAATGTTATCTGCAACCCATTGTCTCATTTGCTTAAAGTTTTTAAGTTTAAGAGAGTTCATTAGAGTATCAAGACTGATATCAGTTGCGTTAACTAATATACCACTGTCAATTTTACCGAAGTTTGAATATCGTTGTAACTCATTAAGTGTTCTACGAAAATCAGGGAAGTATTTAATGATTAGCTCAGCAAGTACTGCTGGATCTGAATTAATACTTTCTACTTGTAAGATTTGCTGTACTCTTTGCATGAACTGACCAGCTAAAGCATCTCTTTCTTTCTTTGGCATAGCAAATTCAATGACACTACATCTTGAATGCAGTGGTTCGATTACACGATTTTTAAAGTTACACGTAAGAATAAACCTACAATTGTTACTAAACTCTTCAATGAATCCGCGCAAAGCTGGCTGAGTGGATTGTGGATTAAGGTAATCCGCTTCGTCAAGGATGACTACTTTGTAGCCACCCGATAAGGAAACTGACGAAGCGAATTGTTTGATTTTGTTTCTTAGAGTATCAATGCCTGATTCTTCTGAACCATTGATGACAATATAGTCTAAATCCAATTCGTTGCAAAGTGCTCTGGCAACAGTAGTCTTTCCTGTACCTGCTGTCCCAGTGAACATCATATTCTGAAGTTCGCCTTTGGTTATAATGTTTGAGAAGATCTTACTTAGATCTTGAGAGAGGACACATTCCTCTACTTTTTTTGGTCGATATTTTTCAACCCATAGGAATTCATCCATTGATGACCTCCCATGATTCTACTGTATCCAATCGAAATGAGCGCCATGCTGATTTGTCTAATGACCAAACAGGAAAAGCTTCCATTGAGTTCGATGAATAGTTAATAGTAGTTTCAATTCCATTCTCTTTAAGAATGTCTTTGTTAAGCGTACAAGGCATTACTCTTAGTTCGCCTGTATCAATTTTAGTAAATGATACTGTTACTTGCCCTTTTTGTAAAGCCTCGAGCAGATTGGCTTTGTCATTTGTTGTCATAATATATCCTTAAATTGTGAGAGGACTTTCACCTCTCTGTTGTTATTCTTCTGAAGCTGGTTCTTCAACAGGTACCTGTCCTTCAGGAGCTTCATCAGCTCCTTTAGATGCAGCGTTAAGGAAAGTAACAACTCTGTTACGTAGTCCTCCAACTGATTCAAGCTCTGGTCCTTCAAATCCACCTCTTTTAGAACAAATATCGATAATTTGTACCATTGTAGCGATGTCTTGTAAAGAAAGCTGAACTTGCTCTGGCATTTCTGCCGGCATTTCTGTTGTTTCAGTTTCAGTGGTATTCACTTCTTCTGTCATAATTTTCTCCTATGCATAGTTACGAAAATAAGAAGACCCGCCCCATGCAGCATCTTCCATTCCTACAATATATTTATACATTGTAGCTTGAGTTTTTCTCGAGAGCAATAAAATAATCCACAGGGTAGTTGCTATTAGTCCAGTTAGAAATAAGCTTTGAGCTAATGCTTACAAAGTAATCTCCTGGTAGTAACTTCAAGTTTGGAATACTTACTACGAATTGAAACTCATTCTTACACGAGTTGTCTTTATCTAATTCAATTTCAAATACGTTTGAAGTTGAATCTTTGGTATCAAGTACTGATGCTAAGATCAATCCATTGTTACCTGTTAATGATAATTCAGTATGACCAAGAACTGCTGCAGCTTTACGAATTTGATTTAGTTTATCTTCTTCGATATTTACTCCAACTTCTGGATCAGGCATTTGAATATCTTTTTGTGGCGTTGTAAGAATATCAGCTTCAGAAAAGAAATATCTAATCTGTTGCGATGAGTTGCCGCCTTTAATTAATACTGATTTGTCTTCGAATTCCAACGTTGGCTGATCAATAAGACTAAGTACTGATAAGAATTCATTTAAGTCATAGACTCCAAACTCTTGTGGAAAGTCTTCTACGATCGTAGCTGATGCTAGGATAGTTTTGGACTCTGAAATAGTCTTAAGTTTCAAGCCTGGTTTAAATACCAAGTTTGGATTAATTGTTGCAAAGTTTTTCAACACATTCAAGGTGTCATTTGATAGGTTCATATTTTCTCCATAATAATATATTATATCATAGTTTACGCATTTTGTAAACGATTATTTTTCATTCATTTTATCATGACAGTTAAGTGCGATGATACTATAGTGGAGAATCTTTAAAAGATCTGCTCTATTGTGTCCTTCTTTCTTGCCATATCTTTGAGCGTACTTAAGTACATTACCCAAAGCGAATCCCATGCCATGACCACAATCAATGATGAATTCAGTTGATTGAAACTGATTCTTCGAATAATGGCCTCCATAAGTTTTGTCGATATAAGTCTGAAGCTCTTTGATAAGAGCTCCTTCGTTAAACTTATAATCGATATGTTTGACTGGTTGCTTTTTATTAAACATCTATTGTGTCTCCATTCTCGTCAATTTGAGTATGAGCAACTATTTGATCTGCATCTACTTTCGTATAGAGATCAAGGAATGCTTCTTTTGTATCTTCGTCAAACCTTGAGATACATAAATCAATTGCTTTGTCTCTTTTTTCAAAGATTGAAAATGTTTGTACGATATGACAAAGTCTTCTTGTTGAGACTACTTCATCAACACCATCATCGTAAAATGTTTTACGTATAATGTCAGCCCATGTTACGAGCTTATCAGCGAAGTCGTCGTCTACACAGTTAAATTTCTCCATGTGTTTTAATACAATCTTTTTCTCTGTTGTAAGCGTTGGGAACTGCTGATCTACTGAAATTGTAAATCTTTCTAAGAAGGCATCATCAATGATAGAAGCTGCAGTAAATCTGCCGTCTTCAGAGCCTTGCCCTTTTGTATTTGCTGTTGCAATAACATTAAAACCTTGTTTAGGTCCTACGATTTCGCCAGTCTTTTTGACTAGGACTGGTTTGCCTTCAAGGATTCCTTGTAAGCACATGATTTTGTTTGTTGCTCTATCAATCTCATCTAGGAGAAGGATTGCTCCATTTTCCATTGCTTTAAGAACTGGTCCTTTAGCAAAAACTGTTTCGCCATCGATCAGTCTGAATCCACCTAACAAATCATCTTCGTCAGTTTCAGGATTAATTTGAACTCTGATAAACTCTTTGCCTACTTTAGCGCAAGCTTGTTCTACCATGAATGTTTTACCATTGCCTGAAAGACCAGAGATATATGTGGGGTAGAACATATCTGATTTGATAATCTTTACGATGTCTGAAAATGCTCCCCAAGCTATGAAAGTAGGATCAGTTTTTGCAAATGTTTTTTCTTCATTTACGATTGACTGCATTTGAGCAGCCATTTTTGGAATTGTTGAATTAACAATTGTATTGTTAACAACTTCTCTAAGGGGTTCAATAAGACCTGCTAAAGAGTATGTGCCTATTTTGACACGATTGTCTTTTGTCATAAGTGGGTCCCAGTCTTTTCCTGAGTAGCCAAATGACTCTCCAACCTCAACGATGAGGTTTTTTCTGAAATCAGTTTGATCAGGATATCTGTTAGCCAGTTCCTTCAAAATAATTTCGGTTGATTTTTTCAAGTTATTCATAATATAGTTTTCTCCTTATCTTATTATTGTTATATTATACCATAGTCTGGCGTAAATGTAAACGATTATTTTCACTTTTATTGAAAATAATTGACAGAAAAGTGTTGATGTTATTCAGCAACTACTTTTCCGAAGTTAGTTAACAATGATTTGTTAACTTTTTTAGACTTGCTGAACTTCTTAAAGGCTGTGGTAATTTGACCTTTTGAAGCTTCTTCGACTGGAGCAAATTCTATGCTCTCAGTTGCAAGTTGTTTACCGGACTTTACGATATAGAATTCGCTATATCCTAGAGCGTCGACAAACCTTACGCATTTATTTTTACTGTATTCTCTATTGTACTTTTTGACTTCGTCATCCCAGTACGCATCTTGATCACAGTCATAGATTTTTCTTTTAAAGTTGTGAGAACTATCTGCGATAAAAAATCCGATAGTTGTAACTCCAAATTTACTTTGAAGACTTTTAAGTAGCGATGTTGTCCCATCACGACCATCTGATTCAAGCTCAACATTTTTGTTCATAATATTAATATATGTTTTGCCGTATCTGTTAACTTCAGCGTATTCTCTTTTTGGATTTTTAACGATATCTAATCTATTAGTATCTCCATCAGAAATAACAACAAGATTCATATTATCAATGTTGTTTGCTCTTTTAAATGAATCGACCATTCTGTGAGCTGCAATAAGAGTTTGATTAAGTGGTGTTGAACCATAGTCTTCATTTGGCGACATAATATATCTTTCTCTATATGAGTAGCTGTCTTTTGCAAGTTGTGCTCTTAAATAGATATGCTTTAAAGCTTCATCATAGTCTTTCTTTTTAAGTGTAGATGTAATAAGTTGTGGTAGCGAAAGACCTCCATGATGTAGTTCAGATTCTTTTGACTCTACTGTAAGTATATTAGGATCTCGATCGTATTTCCAGTTATTAAGTTTAGTGTTTGTGTTAGTAAATCCATAGACATCAAATGGTATGTTAACTGCTTTGCAAAAAACTGCTAAGTGAAAGAGCTGATCCATTACTTCTGGAATAGTATCATTCATAGAACCAGAAAAATCGATAAACATCATCATTCCATGATTTTTAGCATCTGCTAGTTTAGTAACTCTTGCAAATATATCTTCATTAGTTTTGTAAGACCATAATCTGTTTACATCGATAGAACCAGTTTTTGCTGTTGCTGCTCTTGTATATCTGTAACCAGCTTTTCTCATTTCAAATTCTTTTACAGCAAAGTTAACATTCTTTTTAACTTCTTTAAGATACTTTGGATAGTCTTCGTTTATTTCTGTCAAAGGCTTTGATTTGTCGCTATAATGCGACGTATCTTCTAGCGACATCATATTAGCTTCCATTCTTTCTTTTCTTTCTGCAGCTAATACTTTATACGGAGTAACCAATTCTTTACGAACTTCTTTTGAGAATTCGTTTCCAACTAAAGGCTGAGTTCCATTTGCGTCAGCTTCAAGTAGTTTATGTTCTGATCTTCTAAAGTTATCATCAGATATAGACATATCTTCATCTTGTTTAGGATTGCCTTGATCTAATTTTTCTTCTTCATCGTCATATGTATTCTCATCAGATTTAGTCGGCGTATCTTGACCTGGTTTTTCGTCATCACCTTCAAGATCTGGAGTACTTTCAGGATTTTCTTGAGAATCTTGTTGTTCTCCTTCAAAGTCATCGTGGCCACTTGGTCCTGGTCCATCCATTTCTTGTTTATCATCGCCTGCTCCCATGTCTTCAGGAGTAGGAGCTGGTGGTGGTGTTAAAAGTTCTTCTTGAAATTCTTTAGTATAAGCAAGAACGTCTCTTACTAATTGTAATACTTCATTAAATGTATTTGTGTTCATTGATCTGTCATAGAAAACTTTTTCTTTGTCGTTCATAGGAACATTTAAGTGGCTGCCAACTTTAGCTTTAAGATTAAGCTTATCAATAAGTTTTACTTCATCCCAATCAATATCGATAAAGTCTTCACCAAAGAATCCTTGATTAAATAGTTTTGTGTATCCTCTAGCCATTGGACCAACGAGACCTGGATATGCATCTTTGATTTTTCTTTCAATGCGTGCATCTTCAAGTACGTTTATGTAAGTGCGAGGACAGCCTTCTAGCTTTTCAGGGCTATCATGCCAACCTTCGTATGGTGTAAATAATGCGTGTCCTACTTCATGACCTATAAAAAGATCTGAAACATCTCTTCCCAGGTCTTTCCACATTGGTATACCAAGAATTCTATTCTTAATGTCAAACCACGCAGTTTGATAGTTACCATATTGGACGTGTATGTTTTCTTTGGCTAGTAGTTTAGCGAGAGTGCTTTTGTGCTTGATCATGAAACTCCTTATAATTTTTGATCTGATATGTATATTATATCACAGTTGGGCACCGTTGTAAACGACTTTTGTGAAAATAATTGAAAATAATTAGCAGAAAAGTGTTGATCTTAAAAATGGTGCTGGTTGCCGGAATCGAACTGGCCACCTACTGATTACAAATCAGTTGCTCTACCGAATGAGCTAAACCAGCATTATTTAATCTTTGAGAAATTTCTTTCTTTAAAGAATTCAATCTTACTTCTAAACTTATTCTCTAATACATCGCCTTTATGAGATATAATAAACACGTTGCTTCCATCATCAAGAGTATCTAAAATCTTTGTTAAGTTATCTACTCCATCAACATCTAAGCTTGAATCGAATGTCTCATCTAAGATAAGTAAATTCGAAGCTGCGCTGTTTTTCATCTTGGCTATTTGTCTCCAAGTAAAGAGCAATGCTAAATCAATTCTTTGCTTTTCTCCTTCAGAGAAAGAAGCATAGTTAAATGAATCACGATGTCTTGATCTGATTGTTTCATTAAAGTTTTCATCTAAATGAAATGATACATAGAAGTCTAAGATTTGCAAGTATTGATTAATCAGTCTGTTCATGATTGGAAGATATTGCTTAATAACTTTAGTTTTAATTCCTGTATCTTTAAGCATTTCTCCTATAACTTCATTATAGGTTCTTTCTTCTACATACTCAAGTTTTTTCTCTGTTGATGTATCTTTATTTTTTCTTAATGCTCTAAGTTCTGTTTTTGCTTTTGATACGTCTCCGGTTTGACCTTGTAGACCATCAATCTCTTTTTGAACTTTATTGACTTCTTTTTGTAGAAGAGCAATTGCATCATTATTACTATTTATCTTTTGTTGTTTCTGACGAAGCTTATTAAGACTATTAGAAACTTCTTGTTGTTCAACTCTCATATCTGCAATATTTTTAGATAGGTCATCTTTAGCTGTTTGAATTTCTTTTGCTTTATCCTTGATATAAGAAAGCTTTTCAAGCTTCTTTGCTTCTTCAATATCTTGATCACATGTTGGACATTGATCGTTATCTTCGTAGAATCTACTCTCATCAACCAGGCCTTTGATCTTATCATTGAATTGCATATCATAAGAATCAAGTTGAGACATCTTTTTTACAAGTTGCCCACTATGTTTCTCTTCAGTTGCTATAGATGCTGAAAGGTTTTCACCTAGTGTTTTACTTTCATCAAATAATTTATCAATCTCTGTTTTATGTACTTGAATACTAGATCTTTTCTTATCAATCTGATCATCGTTTAACTCTTGCAGATCTTTAATGTATTTGCTTTGAGAATCCATCTTTGTTTTAAAGATATCGATTTGATGAGTAATATCAGTAAGCTCGTCCTTTATCTTAGAGTTTCTTTCTTTTAATAGCATATTCATCTTAGAAAAGATATTAATATCTAATAGATCTTCAATAATGTTTCTTCTTGACCAAACAGGTAATTGCATGAATGGTATGAAAGAAGATGAACCAAGTACTACTACCTGGTGAAAAGATTTATGATTAAGCTTTAAGATATTCTGTTCTAAGAACTTTTGATAATCTCTTGCATTAGATGCTTGATTAATTAAGTTACCATTCTGATAAATTTCAAACTTACCTGGTTTTATTCCTCTTATAATCTTAAAGTCATGACTTCCTATAGTCATTTCAACTGTAACTAATGTACCTTTTTTATTGATACTATTAATCATTTGATCTTTTTTAATGTCTCTATGTGGTTTGCCAAAGAGCGCAAAGGATAATGCGTCAAGTAAAGTTGATTTACCTGCGCCATTTTGACCAACAATTAATGTTGATGGTGTTTTGTCTAATAAGATTTTTATTGGATCGCTTCCAGTGGATAAAAAATTGCGCCATTCGCATGAGTGAAAGTGTATCATACTACCTCTAGGTTTTGTGCCTCAGTATATAGTTTACGTAGCTCGACTTTTAGATGTTCTTTATCTAAGTCGGTATCTACTGCTTCAACATAAGAATCCAAAAGGTTGTTGGTATCTTCTAGGGATATTTTCTCGTCTTCTACGCTTTCTCCCAGATACTCTTCGAAGCTTTCAGCTATCTTAAGTTCATATGTTTCAATATTTTGTAATCTATCTACAAACTTATCAAACATATACAAGTTATTTTTATTTATAACAATAAGCTTAATAAACTTTTTCTCAAACTCTGATATGTTTATTTTATCGTAATCTATTTTAGTGTCATCGTATACGACTTTCTTAAACATTGTAATAGGATTACGTACAGGTGTTATCTCTCTTGTTTCAGTATCAAGTACATGAAAGAATTTTGGATCGTCAACATCTGCCCACGTGAATTCCATTTGTGAACCAAGATACGTTACGTTACCTTGAGTTGACTTTGTATGGAAATGACCACTGAGAACCATTTCAAATCTTGAAAATACATCAGCACTCATACCATGTGGATTGGGCATTCCAGCCATCATATCAAATCCTTTTAGCTCTAAATGAGCTCCAAGAATAGGTGCACCACATTTTTGCGCAAATTCAGTATACTCTTTATAGTTTGAATTATTAATCCAAGGTAATACTGCAACTCCGAGTCCATCATAATCAAGTACTGTTGGTTTCATGATTACATTAACGCTTGAAGTAAAGTATCCTAAGAGTTCTTTTAAACTACAGAGTTCGTTTGTGTTTTTAAAGTAAACATCATGATTGCCTGGAATGATATCCATTGTCATACCAAAGTCTCTTAATGGTTCTAAGAAATGTTTACGGTTTGCTTGAAGAGCTTTAAAGTTGACAAACTTACGATGCTCATAATAATCTCCTAAATGGAGCACATTCTTTATTCCGTGTTCTTCACAATATGGAAAGAATATTTCTGAATAAAATCGATCTTGGTATGATATAAAAATATCACTACTATTTCTGACACCACAATGAGTATCATTTAATATTGCTACTTTCATCCTTTAGCTAATCTCATCATACGCCTTTGAGCTTTCATAATACGTCTTCCAGCTAGCTTAAGCTTATTCATCTTAACGATAATATTAGCTCTATGAATTTTTCTTTTATCTTCTCTTAGAGTTCTTTTCTTCATTACGCGTACGTGTCTGCGTCTTTGTTTTTCACTTACTTTTTTCATGACATAAACAGCTCGAGTTTTTCTTTCTCTCGCTTCTTCTCCTCTTTTGCAAATTGTTTGATAGCCTCATCTTTAGTACGAATAGTTCCAATTCTCTGTCTTAATGTATCAACATAAGCCATTGTTTCTTCAGCTCCTGCGTTATCCATACCCATTGCAACAAAGTCTTCAATACCCATTTTTTCGATAAACTTAAACTTAATGTCTTGTTGTTTCTTTTCTTTAGTAATTCTACGAATAAATGCAAAATAACAGATTTGAGTAAAGTAACTGAATGCATTAGGCTTTCCAGTCCTTGTAGCAGTTTCAATGTTATAGTTACCAATTGCTCTTAAGCAATTTTCAACAGCATCCATAACCATTTCTTCTCTATAAGTGTACCGAACAAAGTTCGGTCTGTGAGACAGTCCTTCTGAGATTCGTATAAAGCATTTTGCAATGTAATCCGGAACTGTAGGAACTTTTATTTCTTTTTGTTTACAATCACGTGCTTCAATAGCATATTTCATGACTGCTTCAGAGAAGTCTCTATTGTTAACGTAATGTGGTTTTTCTTTAGGTTTCACTTTAACCATTGTTTTATTTTTCTCCATAATGTATTATTATATCATAGTTTTGGTTGAATGTAAACGATTAATTTATTTTAATTATTTTCACTAAAACCGTTTACATTTGACTAAAAGTATGGTATAATATATTAACACCCGGAGCGGTAGAGGTATACTAATTTAATGCAGTATACGATCTTTAGCGCTATCTTCGGGTATATCATCAGCATAATCAGTATTCAAAGATCGCTCATACTCATCAAAGAGTTCTTCATCAGTCTTAGTCTGCGGCATGCTAATTGGTTGGTCCATCTTAAGAGCAAAGTTAACATATGTATCTTTAATAGATTCTGCTATTGGCACATGTTGAATAATTGCTGTCTTAAGTACTTTAAATTGTTTACTCTCACTGAATGGAAACCAAGATGAAAATTGAGTACCACCCAATAAACTCGGGTTCAATTTTACTGGTCTCTCTAATATGAGGTTGTCGTCGTTAGAATGTGCAAGAAGAGCTATTATGTCTTCTCCATTCATAAGTTTAAAATGTCTTATATTTAATTGTTCCATATTATTATTTATATGTTTATATCGTACATCTTATAGTTAAACTTCTCTTTAGAATATATTTTAATTCTTTCAGCTGCATGCTGTAGAGTATAGTTCTTATTTGTTTTGTAGTGCAAATCATCTGCAATATCATATATCTTTGTAGGTCTTCCATCTTCACTCTTTCTTAGCCCTCGTCCTATCGATTGAAGTACTCTAATTTGACTTTTACTTGGTGAAGCAAAGATGATATTGTGTAAATTCCTAATGTTAATACCAGTAGAAAAAGTCCCAATACTTGCAACGATAATTGCGTTTTTCTCTTTCTCGGTAATCTCCCTGACTGATTCTCTTGTGTCAACATCTGTTTCTCCTGATACATAAAAGAGTTTTCTATCTTCTTTTATCTTTGTCTTTAATAATGTATGCAATGGTTTACCATGTTTATCTACATAATTAAATAAGACTAATGTGTTTCCTTCTTGGTCTAAAGCTAAGTTTGATATAAAGTTATTTCGTTGTTCGTATCTTACGATAAAATCTAATTCTTCTTGATATTTCATTTTCGAAACTTGCTTACATAACTCTTCTTGATACTTTAATATGAGTATACTTATTTCTAACTGAGCTAAATCATTATTATCCATTAACTCTTTTGTAGTAATTACTTTATATACTGGTCCAAATAATCCTTCTAATACGAGCTGATGAGTTTGACTTCCATCTAGTGTTCCAGTAGTACCAATACGGTATTTTGCTTCAGTGCATTTTTCTAATATTGATGTAAGAGATTTAGCTTTAAAATTATGTGCTTCATCTCCTATTACCATTCCAAATCCTGAGTACCAACTTGCTGGTAACTTATATATTGATTGCCAAGTAGATATAATAACTCTTTGAGATACACCTATTTTTTCTCGGCCTGAATATATTCTATGACAGTTTTCTTCATGAGACCATGTATCTTTACCAGAGTAGTCTCCAAAATCAGAGTACATTTGCTCTACTAATGATGTCGTAGGTACTATAAGCAAAACACTACCATCAAAAACATCAAGGAAATATCTTATTGCCAAATATATAATTAAACTCTTCCCAGAAGCAGTAGGTGATAGTAATAAGGATTTCTCTTTCGAAAGCGTGTGCGAGAGTCCCTCCAATTGATATTGTCTGGGTATAATATCAGCTCCGTTCACAGAAAGGGACAGATTTGATAATAGGCCTTCCAGGTTGGGCTCGAGGGATGATTCGAGTGCACCATATTGTGGTGATTCTATCACTTCTAACTTATAATCCCTCACGTCACAAAACTCACGCAAATATTTGTGCAATCCTGTGTATAATGTTTTCTTTCGGCTATCAAATAATCTAATTTTACCATCCCACATACGATTACGATATGCTGGCATAAATTTATAACCAGGTACAAAGAATTGGAAATGTTCAGAGAGTTCCATCTCTATTCCCGCATCAGTTTGTACGTTTAAGAAGACTTCATTCTTCTTTTGAATAGTAATCTTATCCATTAAATTCCGCTTACGAACTTTCTCCACTCAATCATGTTTTTAATGTTTTGATGTCTCCACTTGATATTCTCTAATATCTCTTTAAGAGTAGAACAGAGTTCTTCAAGGTATTGAATTTTTGCTTGCCATTCTTGTATTAATGGATCTGAGTCATAGTATCTATCCATATCTCCTTTAAGTACAGTTAAACCGCCTAAAGGATCGTAGTCCCAGCCTCTCGCATCAATATCTTCTTTTGGCATTTTGCCATTGTAATGTAGCCACTTATCTCTAAGTACTACTTTAAAGTCTAACTCAGCCTTTTTCAGTTTCATTCTATTAACTGAAAGAAGTTCTAAGTATTTGCCGTGTAATTTCGCGGAATCTCTACTGGTTTCATCGAGATTAACTTCATCGATAACTCCATCCTTTTTCCACATTTCTAGTATTTGTTGTAAATTATTCATATATCTATTATATCATATTATTGTCGATTTGTAAACGTATTTTTACGTTTTAAACAAATTCAAAGTTGGTGTAAGCAAAAGTTATATCCATTTGGACATAATCAATACTTTCAGCCTGAGCATCGAATTCAATAGGTGCCATGCCCGTTGGAAACACACCTTTAAACTGTATCTCTTTATTAACGTTATTATGTGATGTTAATATTAAGAGAGTAGCATCTACTTTTTGATCTTCAGCATTATTTGTTTGTGCTAAGTTGTGTAACCAATTGAATGTTTCAATATAGTTATCTAAGTCTTCAGTTACGTTAATACGTAATGTAAGATCATCAAACGCGAGTCTATCACCTGTAAATGCTAAATTGACTCCACGATAACTCTGTTCTGCAGCAGTGATGCTGAGTCCAGGTAAAGTAGCTCCAACAGCAAAATATTCTAAGTTAGGATATTCTGTACTGCTTATTTTAAATTGAAAGCCAACTGGGCTTAAAAAGTTTTTGTTCGTAGTTAATGTTGCCATACTACTATTTATACACGTTTATATGTCACTCATAAAAAAAGGGACCCAAAATGAGTCCCTTTTAAAAAGTCTATTAACTTTGTGGCTTACACCATAATGTCGTCAACTCTAAAGATTCTAAAGTACTGGTTAGCACGGTTAGTACCTGTGCCATCAGCAGCTACGAATGGATTTGCAACCATACCGTATCTTGTTTTGAATCCCATTCTTGGTTGGAAATCGTTCTCACCGACCGCTTTAACCATAGTTAAAGGAACGTAAGGACAATAGAACATACCAGCGTCATACGGGTTTGTTCCTCTATAACCAACACAACAGAAGTCAACAGTTGCATATGGGTCAATGTAAACTTTAACTCTTCCGTTAAGAACACCAGCAAATGTATTACCAGTATCATCGACGTTTAAGTTAGCTGATAATGCAGGAGTATAGTCCAACATTCCAGCAGCTGCTAGAGCAGAAGCAACATCAGAAGAAACGATAACAAAGTTACCTTTTCCACGTCTTGTTTCTTTAGCAATAACGTTACATTCTCTTTCGATTTGCATGATAAGACCTTTAAATCTTTCTACCATCCATCTTCCGTCGGAGTCTGTGTTTACATCAAAAACACCACTTAGTGCTGTTGAAGTTTGAAGTGCGCCAATTTTAGCTTTTTGTAAAATTGTTCTTACAACTTCTCTGTTGATTTCAGCAAGAATTTCTGCTGATAGGATGTTAGCAAGTTCGCCTTCAGCGTCTAGTCCGTGGACTGCTTTAAGGTCTTGTGCTAATTCCATTGTGTACTCAGCTTTTAGAGCTCTTGACTTAGCTGTGACAGTTGATTTCTCAATTGAAAAAGCCATTTCGCCGAAAGATCCGTCGCCAGATTCTCCAACGCCAAGTCTTTCTGCAGCTGAAGTAGCTGAACCTGAGCCGAGTGTTGAAACTGTATCAGCTTCATCTGCGATTGTACCATCAGTATCAGCATCTACTACTCCACCTAAACCTGTTGGTTCTGCTTGGTGTGTACCAGTTCCTGAGAAGTCAGTATCAGCTTCATCGAATAAAGCTTCAGTACCGCCCTGAGTTGAGTATTTTGATTTCATTGCAAAGATAAGTCCTGTAGGACCACTCATTGGCTGAACGCCAGCGATATCATAAGCGATGAGGTTAGGCATTGCTCTACGAACTAAAGAGATTAATACTGGATCAAATGTTCCAATATTTCCACCGCCAATGTTATTGGCAGCTGCTGCTTCAGAAATATAATTTCCTTGTGCTTGAGCTCTTTCTTCTTGTAGGGCAACTTCTTGGTTTTCTAACAATCTAGCTGTTACAGCTTTCTTGTAGTTGTCTTGGATAGCTGGAGCTGATTCGTGTTCTAGAACAGGACCCCATTTTTCCATTAAGTTTTTATCTGCGTTAAACATTTCTGTTTTCCCCTTTTATTTAGTGAAATTTGTTATAGCTTGTGTATATTTAGCCATTGACTCAGATACAGTTTCGTTAGAAACATTCTCTTCGCCTAATAGACTATCAACTTCGTCCGCTGCTTCTTCAACATCTGATTTGAAGTATGATTCTTTAACAGTTTTTACTTTCATTTCGAAAGTTTCTTTGTTATCAAATTCGATATCTTCAACTAAAGATGCTAATTTCTCAGCTTCAGTTTCTGCAAGCCCTGAAGATTGTTCTCTTACTACTTCACTCTTTTCAAATGCTTGAATTTTGTTGTGTAGATCGATATTATCTTCTGTGGTTTTATTTAAAGTGTCTTCTAGTTCAGTGACTTGTTCGTTGAGGTCATCAACTAAGTCTTCTTTACCTTCAGGTACTTCGATATAGTGTTCTTTGAACACTGACTGTAGAGAAGTCATGAACTCTTCAGCAATTTCAGTCCTAAGACCTTGTGTTACTGCAAGTTCGTTATCTTTCACCCAACCTTCAACTACGTAGTTAAGGTATGAATCTACCTTTTCTACTAGAGATGATTGTACTTCTGATACTTCTTCTTCTAAATTTTGCGCATATTCTGCTTCAAGTCTATCAATTTCTTGGCTTAACTTACTTGTAAGTACAGCTTCAAAAATTGCAGATGCTTTTCCACGAAATCCGTCTGAAAGTGTAGCTTCTTCACTGATGATTGCGTCGATATCTTCTTCAAAATCAATGCTTTCAACCTTAGCTTTCGCTTTAGGTTCTGGCATTTTGCCTTTAACAGCGTTAGCTGCGTCATCGCCTGATTTTACTGAATCTTCTTCACCATCAATAGTTACTAACTTTGCAAACATTTTTTGCGCGTCTTCTTTTTTTGCTTTTTTAAGCATTTCGACTGCTGCTTGAATAACTCCAGCTTTAGTTTTCGGTGTCTCAACTTTAGGAGCAGATTCTTTCATCTCCTCTTCGTCTTCGTCTACCTCTTCCTCTTCGCTTTCGTTTTTCTTAGATGCTTCGTCTAGAGTCTCTTCTGTTTCCTCGTCTAAAATTGTTTCATTTTCAACGAGCTCTTCAGATGATTCTTCTGAGACTAGCTCTTCTTCAACAGTTTCAACTACTTCTTCAGCGTTGTTTAAAACGTCGTCTGACATAGTATTCTCCTATGATTTTAGATTTAACTTAGAGAGGAAATTTTTAAAAGCTCGTATTTCTACGTTCTGCAAATCTTTTGCTGGAGCGCTTTTAATTTCAGTCTCAATTATTTCAATATCTTGTTGACGAATTAGCCCATTATCCCATACCCATTCAACACCTTCCATAACTCCGTTGACAAATGCCGACGGGGCTGAAGGGTCTTGAACAATATCTACAGTTGATAACATAAAGTCATCTCCCACATACTGAGCGCCATTCTTCGATACAAGACTTCCCATACCACGACTTGATACTCCTAACTTAACTCCACCTTCGAGTAGTCCTTCGACTATTTGTCCCATAGGTGTCTTCAAGATAGAAGCCTTTCCTACAACATCATTTCCCTGCCAATGGAGGTCAGTGATTTTGTGCGAAACTTTATCAAGGTTTACTGTTGGTCCTTCTGGATGATTTAACTCTCCAACAGCTCTCCCTGTTTTAACTTGTTCGGTAACATACTTTTCTACGGCTTTTTCCATAGTTTTCTTTTCGTATATTCTACCGTTTCTGTTCTTTTTGTTTGATTGCATGAAGACTCCTTCGATAAAATAGTTCTTAGAACCATCTTTCTTTGCTTCACAAATCATTTCCAAATTGTTTTCTACGTATTCTGTAATTAATCTCATTGCTATATACCTAGTAATTTTAGCATATCATCTGCAGCTTTTTGAGCTTCTTTTTCATTTTTGTAGTTGTTATCGAGTAATTCGCCATCTACATATACTGAAAATTTATTGCCTTTTTTGCCTAGGATAATTTGTTTATCCTTACGCTTACCAGCTTTATAAGACTTAATCTGTTTTTCTCCAGATGCAAGTTTTACTTTTTCTCTAAGCTCTACAAATGATAGCATGGATTTAATCCTCTGTTGTTTCTTCAGCTTTACGCTGAACCATTCCTGATGCTATTTCTATCTTTTTAGCATCAAGAGCTGCAGCCATTTTGTCTGCCATTACAGTATTAAACTGTTTACCTGCATTAACATTATCGCTGTCATTTAAATTTTTTATCAATTCATTTACGTTCATTTATTCATCCTTGTTATAGTATTTATAAAAACTTTTGTCCCATTAACTATCCCAACGAGGATCGTCAGAATCTGGTACATCATTTTCGCCATCTTTGTTTTCTTGGTCGATTTGTTTTTGAATCTCTTCGACCTCATCATCGTTAAATCGTAATACATTTTTACGTATCCATTCATTGGATATATATTTACCAACGTATTCATCTAATGATGATAACATATCAAATCTTTCTCTTAGCATCTCTGATTGTTTTAACTCAGAGAAATAGTTGTCTTCAATATAATTAAAGGCAATGCTTTCTTTCCAAGTCTTCCAATCTTCTTTAGTAATGATACCTTTAAGTAAGAGTTGAGTTTTTAATAGTTGCATAAACAAATCTGAGAATCTTTTTCTTAATCTGTCTATGAACTTCTTAAACTTGACTTCGTCTCTTGTAATCTCGGATGTTCTACCAAGACTATATTGAGCTTCTTGTTCTAATCTATTAACTGGTACATTTAAAGACTTATATAGTTTCTTTTGGAAGTATATAATATCATCAATTTGTCCTAGGTTTTCACCACCAGGTAATGTTGTAATTTCTGTTCCTCTTCCACCTTCTCTTCGAGGTAAGAAGAAATCTTCTAACATAGACATATGTTTCTTATCATCTTTGATATTACCAGTATTTGCATCATAAACTAATTTGTTACGATACTGATTCATAATACCTCTGAGATATTCTTCGGCTTTACCTTTAGGTAAGTTACCTACATCAATATAAAAGATTCGTCTTTCTGGAGCTCTTGATATCCTATAGATTACCAATGAGTCTTCCATCATTCTTAATTGGTTAACTGGTTTTAACGCTTTATGTAGATAAGATAAGATTCTTTTTCTACCTGGATCCATAATACCAGATGTACAATAAGCAATTGCTTCAGGATATATCTTAATTCCTTGTTCGTTGCCTACTAATTGTTTGTCTTCAAATACAAAAAACTCTTCTTGATTTGTAATAACCTTAGCACCAGTCTTAGGGTCAGTTGTTTCTTCGATCTCTTTCACCTTCTTTAATTTGGTAGGATCGATATAACGTAACTCTTGTATACCTTTCTTAGGATTCTTATTGTCTATTATAATATGATACGGCAATCTACCATCTACATACCATTTTCTGTATATGTCATGAGCATATGCGTTAAAGTTTAAAAGCTTTAATACTTCAGCAAACTCATATTTAACTGCTTCTTTTAATTTATCTGAAATTTCTAATTCATCTAATATAATGTTTACTGGAGCATCGTCGTGATCTCCAACAATTGATTCATTTATAATATCTTCAATAGCAGCATCGCACTCTGGCTGAGCTGATATATCTCTATACTTATAAATTTGTTCAATTTCATTCTTAACTTTGTCGCCATCCATATCGATGTACGCGCCAAAGTGACCGCCCGCTTGAACAACGCCTGCGCCATCCTCGTCAGTCTTAGGTACAAAGGAAGGTAGTAAATCCTTACTCTTTGCTGTTTTTCTATTGATTTCAAAACCAAAAAAATCGGCCATTGTTTTTCCTCACATTATCAGAGGGGAAATTATATCCCCTCTTCTAATATTATTTATATGTCTACGAAGTAGTGTCAGATTCCCAGTATTGTACCTGGAATTCTACAGTGAACTCTTCAATAGTATTTTCAGTGTCATAACTTACTTCTATCTCTGAAACGTTAGTTGGAAATAGACCTCTAAAGTCATATTTCTTTGTAACATCTCCAGCTTTATTCAATTGTTCAACAATTGCGTCAGCTTGATAGTCAGTAGGATTAGATAATCCTGTGTTTGAGTTATTATTGTTAATACCATTCATCCAACGTTCCATAGCATTACGAACCTCAAAACCAGTGTCATTAATGACAGTGATTGTCCAAGGATCAAATGTTCTGTCACCAGCTATTTGCAATGTTCTACCTCTGAATAATACAGGGATAGGTGCAATAATTGATGCAGGCATTTGAGCTGTTTTACACATGAATGATGTAAGTTCTACATCACCTTGTGCGTAACCTGGATAGTTCATAGTTACCTTGAAAAGGTTGGATCTTGCGCCACCGCCTACTAGTTTAGATTTAAAATCATCTACGCCTAAAATTGCCATGTGTTATCTCCTATGAACCTGAGATTTCAGAGAATTCAACCCCTGATCTCGTTGCTACAAAGTTAAGTGTAATGAAGTTAATAGATCTGCTTGGCTTGATATAGATATCTGCCACAAATTTATTACCATCAATAACTGAACTTGTGTTGTTAGTGTTATCACAGATTACTGAAAAATCTGTTAGTCCACGTCTTCCTTTGACGTCTCTTAAGAACGGTTCAACTAAATTTCTGAACTGTGCTCTTGTAAATTCGTCGTTAAATTCGAATAGTTGCGCTTTAGCTGCTGTGCTAACCGCTTTTTCTAATGCGATAAATAGTCTTCTTACATTAATTCTGTCGAATGCTGAAGGTCTGCTTAATAAAGTTTTGTCACCAAATAATAATGTACCTTGTCCAGGTAGTGATACTATTGGGTTGACTCGAGCTTTATATAAAGTGTCTCTGTCTGCTTTCTTAGGGTTATATGCAAGTTTAGTTACTCCAAGTAACTGACCTCTATTTACGCCTGCCGGTGAGAACCATGCATCTGCTACTGAATCAGTATTAGCGCATAATCCTGCGTGGTGTCCTGCAGCTCCAATCCATCTGTATACATCGTTATATTTGTCATATACGTAAACGGCTGTTGAATCGCAAGAAGCGTAAGAAGTTGAAGTTAATCCATCAGCAAACGCTTTCACGTCTGTTGTTGGTGTTGAAGTACCGACTGAATCTTCGATCGGTGGAGATATAAACGCCATACAATCTTTTCTTGCGTTTACTATAGATATTAAATCTTCTGCTATTGCCTCGGCGCCATTGGCGTCTGGAGTAGCAAATAATAGATTTACATCTACAGTGTCTGCGTCTTCTAAAAGATCATACCCTGTTGCAATCTCTCCTGCTGTCGGAGCGTTATCGTCTGAGCCACCATCTAATGATGCCTCTATTGCTGCTGTGTTTACTGTAAAAGTTGTGTTGGAAGCAATTGTTTCTCCAGCATCAGATAAACTTGTGTCATGATCTGCCCACCAAATATACTCGGATTGTGAATTAATCACATCCTTGTAGAAGTTAGTAGTACCATCACTATTCTTAGCATCTGAACCTTGCGATACAAATGCGAATGTTTCTAATACTGTTCCTGGTGTACCCGAAATAGCTCCATCCTCATCAACGACTGCAACGTGCAATTCATCTTTTGCTGAGGTTTTGCCCTGGTCTATCGCATACTGCGAAGTTCCTGGAGCAGCATCAAAGTTTGCAGAATAAGTCCAACCACTAAAACTAGTGATTCCTTCTGTAACCATTGATACTTTTAAGCTATTACCTAATTCACCTGGATATTTTGCTACCCAATTACCCTTACTTAGACTTCCATCAGCATAATTATTCACATAGTCATCATTATTCTTAATCAGCTGTCCTGAACCATCAGCAGTCGCGTTGTCGTGACCGGATGCTACTCGAACTACTTTTAGTGCGTTTCCATACTTTAAGAATGACGCTGCTACTAAAAAGTATTTTGCTGTATTGTTGTCTGGTGAGCCAAATGTTTCAGCTAGTTCGTTTTCAGAACCGACTGTTACCACTTCTCCCACTGGACCCCAGTTGAACGAGCCTGCAAATCCACCAATGCTGGTTGATACTGCTGGGACTACATTCGTAGCGTCGATCTCTTTGACCTGAACGCCTGGTGATACTTGAAATGCCATCGCTTTGTCCTCTATGTTTGAGTTAGTTAATAAGTTTCATAATACGAATATTCAATACTATTATTTATAACAATTGTTCTTTCATCTACCAAATGTCTTTATCTTTAAATAATTCAATAAATTGCTTAGTTACTCCACCCACATACCTTTCGATACCCTGTAAACCAGGATTTGAGTTGACTTCTAAACAATATGGTAGTTCTTTTTCTCTATCGTCAGCAGGTAATAAGTCAATTCCTGCTAATCTTGTGCCAAAGATATTTGCTATTCTTATAGATTCTTCAGCTTCTTTGTCTGTTAATTCAATTTTAAATGCATCAGCACCAAGTGATACATTACTTCTTCCATCTCCAGTGATTACTTCTCTTTTCATTGCCCCTAATACCTTTCCTTCACAAACTAATACTCTTATATCGTAATCAATTGGAACAAACTCTTGTATAATTAAAGGTAAATTCTTATTATATAGTAATATCATTTGAACTAGTGCTCTTAAAGATCTCATACTTTCTACAATAACAACACCTACGCCTGTCTGAGTACCAGTAGATGATTTAAGTACGACAGGAAATTTAGTTTTTAGTTTAGCCATTGCTTCTTCAACTTCTGAAGAATGAGTTACTGGAACGGTTTTTGGAGTACGAATATTATTCTTTACCATTTTTAGATAACTTAAATATTTACTGCTGCATAAATCAAATGCTTCGGTATCGTTAATAAGCGTATAACCAAACATTTCTAAGTTTTTCATCTCATCAAACCAGTTACGATTGCCTGTAAATCCTATAGTACCTAAGCCTCTTGGCATAATTAAAGAATTTTCAGGTGTTATGAGTATTGGCTTTTGTTTTTCTTTATTACCTTTATCATCTGGTATTTTTACAAGTCCATCTTTATCAAAAGCATATGATGTAAGTAAATGACCACCTTGAGTCTTAGTAATTTCTAATCCCGGAAAGTCTACTGTATGAACTTTAATTCCTTGTTTTGCTGCTTGTTTAACAAACAATAATTGATTACCTGAATCTTTTGAGTCAGTATCTCTTACATGTGCCTGTGAATGCGTTATTATTACTATTTCATATTTCATACGTTACGTCCTGTCCAACTTTCTACTTCGAACCATATATTACCATCGTCGTCTTTACTATATTTATCCTTTTCATAATTTCCACTTTCTACAAATCCAAACGGTAGCATATCGTCTTGTATAGCAGCTAATCTTTCTCTATATAACATGTCTTTCATATCAATATTAGTTAAGGCCTGGAAGACATCTGTTGTTGTAAACCAAGCAAATAATACTAAATTCATCATGAGATCATCATGATTTGGTGCAACTGCTTGATAACTATTTCCTTTAGCTACAAAGGTACTTAATTCTACAATAGTTTGAGCATCTTTTATGTTAAGCTTTTTCTGTTCTATTAAGTCTTTTATAGTAGAACATCCAATACGTTTAACTCTTCTTGTCATTGTAGCACCAAGAGCATTTGCTTTAATACTAGACTCTACAAACATGTTTTCATATTCTAAATCGTAATATAAGCCATTACAAACAACTGCACCTTGATCGTTACTTTCTACTACAACATAGGCTTCATTATAAAGATTTGCGTACTTATAAACTATATCTGGTAATAACATAGGAGATATATTATTATCTCTAAATGTACATACTTGTTCAAACGGTTGTGTGCTTACATTAATAATCGTAAATGTACTATAATCCTGCTGTCTTCCTTTTGCGACATCTACACACATTACATATTCAGCACTCTTTATTGGTAGCTCATAAATAAATACGTTTTCCTTTATAAGCTCTGGTTCAACACTCTTTTGAGCTAATAAATGATTTGCACCTATTAAAGTATTACCTCTTCCATGAAAAGTATTACCAAATTCTTGTTCAAACTGCAATTCCGAAGTATTCGCTACAGTTTGTTCTTTCCAATTTTCGTCTCTTCCTGGAACGTCCCACCAATCTACTCTAAATGATTTAAACTCATTTGTTTTTTGTACTGCTCCTTCCCATAACTTATGGTATACATTACCAATTCCATTTGCTGTAGATGTTATAATAATCTGTGTATCTTTACCTGCTGATACTACTGGATATGTTGATGTATAAAACTGTGCATCATTCTCTACAAATGCAAACTCATCTAAAAATAATAAGTTAATTGATAAACCACGAATAGAACTACCAGAAGTAGCTGCAGCTATTATCTTAGAGTTATTACTAAATTCTATACTTCCCTTATTTAAAGCTTTGCATCCAGGCTGTAAAAAGAACGGTAAGTTTTCTAACGCAAGTGTAATCCTTGCTAACATCTCTCTTGCAACTGCACCTTTGTTTGCTAATATTGCAATTGTTTTTTCTGGATGAAAAACTGCATACCATAAAAGATATACAACTGAAGATATTGATTTACCACTTTGTCGACATGCCAGAACAATACTGAATCTATTTTCTTGGAAATGTTTAAACATTCCCTCTTGATACGGATATAAATCGAAAGGAACTAAGCCTTCATCAAGTGATATAATCTTTACATATTTAACAGCGAAATAAGCTGGATCTTGCATACATTTCTGATATTCTACAATCTCTTGCTTAGTAAATGAAGTTTGAACTCCATCTCTTTTGACGTTTGGATTACCTAGGTAACCAAACTCATTATTCTTTAACGTCTGTTGCATCGATTACATTATCCTTGTCTAATAACATTCTTTGTAAATCAGTTGTACTACCTACAAATACATTATTATTGGTCACTTTCTTTGCTTCTTCTCTCTCTTCCTGTGTTAAATCTTTCTTTTGTTTTTGAAGATCCATTAGGTTCTTAGTTACATCACTGATGTTTTTTATTGTTTGTGATAATACTTCAAATGCTCGTGGATGCTCTGATTCTATAGCAAGTTCAGATAATACATCCATTGATCTTGTTCCACTATAGATAAGATCTTTATATGTTTTACGAGAAAACTCATAATCATCTTTTACATCTTTATCTATTTTTATAAGTCTATCATTTTTTACTACGGGTAGATTTTTTTCTAAGCTAGCAGCAATCTTCTCTTTTTTGTCCATTATTCAGTTCCATCTTGTGTTATGGTTTCAGTTACAGTAAAGCTATCAGCTGTATCTGATGCTCCAACAGTAAAGTCCATTTCTTCAAATATCGCAGTTGTATTAACTGTATCATGAAAATCTAAGTTAACTTCACGTATAATTTTTTGATCGGATGTTGGTCCAAAGAACTTCATTTTCATTGTAAAGTCAAGTTGATATATTAATACTCTTCTTTCAGTAAAATCGCCTTCATATTGGTCATCTATTTGAACACCACCTAGTATAACTGAAACATCTTGTTTATAGTTAAATCCTGTGACTGGAGTAATTGTTACGCTATATTCTGGTTGAAAATACGGAAGAATCTGTTCGACTATTTGAAGTCCATCATCTTGATTTTTTACCATTACATATAATGACATACCTATATCATATGAAGTATAGTGTTTAATTGTTTTCTTTTTACCTACATCAGACGCATGTGTTTCAGCAACTTGATTTCTTTTATTTAATTTTTGAGTTGTATCTAAAGTCATCCCTGTAATTTCAAAACCCATTCTTGGAAGCTTAATACTCATACTAGCATCAAAACCAGTCTCTTGATCAAGACGAGCTAAAAACTTTTGTTTAGGTCCATAGGCAAGAGGAACTCTTACTTGATTTAACATACTACCATCTGAAGCCTTTCTTGCTACCTTTAAGTTATTAAACAGTGTGCCAAATACCGCTACTGATTTACGCATTGTTGCGTGATAAAAATGATCACCAAACATTAGTATGTCTCCGATGGATCGCCAAATGGATTTGACTCGCTAAAGTCAATAAAACCATCTGCATCTAATTCAAAATCAATATTTTGAGCCGCTTCATCTGTAGCCCAAGCTTTTCCTGTAGTATCTGTAAGGTCACTATGTATTGTGGAGATTGTACCTGTATATCCTGATGTTCGACCCGTGACTGTCCCACTGACTGTAAAATCCTTGGCTGCAGTTGTACCAGAAGCTCCAATATTTGATACCCATATTCTAGATAAAATATCTGAAGATTTTGTTCTTTGTTGTACTTCACCAAATACTATAACTGCTGGAGTGCTTCCGCTTGCAGGAGTTATAACTTGTTGTATTATTTCTCCAACCTCAAAATGATTACCACCTGTAATTGCAATATCCATTGGAATTTGATAAGCAACTTTAGCTGTAGCTTCGTCTATACCTTCAATACCTGTTTCAAAGTCTTCATCATTATACTCAAACAATTGACATTGCATTTTATATACTGGTAAGTTAGATAATTGATAGAACGGTGAATCATCTTCTACGAAAGATATTTCGAAGAATGAGTTTGTCATTGGTAAGAAGATTAAATCTCCTTCTTGAGGTCTTGGGTCTATAGTGTTATCATTAAAGACACCAACTCTTGTTTCCCATCTTCTTCTTGATACTATAAACGTAGCATCATCTCTTATTTCTAAGCCAAACTTAGAATAAAGATCTCCTGAACCTTCAAAACCTTCAGTATTTTCAATATACATTTCAAGTAAATACGCATCATCAAAACTTGAAGCTGGATCTTCGTTTAAAACATTATCGCGATTTATGAGAGTACGTGGAATGTAATAGACATCTTGTCCATATATTCCTAGTGATTCTATTATCAGGTCTTCGTATAAGTGTTGTTCACTTTTTACGGCCTGAGAAAAGTATACATTTCTCGGCATGGTTTATCCTGTCATGAAGTCGACTGGCTCTTCCCAGTTAAGTCTAGCCTCTTCTTCTAATTTTAATATTTCTTCATTTGCGTCATCAAACATTTGACGACCATTAAATGTTACACCACCTGGCATAACCATTCCTTCGAACTTAATAAGATTACTACCCCACTGTCTTTTAATTAAGGCAGTTGCGTATTTCTTTAAGAAGTAGTCATTATAAACTGCTGTATAAGTATCTGGATCTATAATACGATAACATTCAATAACTAAGTAATCATCAATTGCAACTTCTACATCCCAATCCATATCTATTCTTAATTGGCTTTTATGCTTATCCCAGCTATGTTGTTTGTTGTCGTTATCTATAATTTCATCAAGTAATGAAAGAAACTGTCTACTCATAACATAATCTGTTAAACTACCCATGAATCCAACTGAATGTAAATCATTTAAATGTATTTGATATCTAATATCGAACATATCAACTGAGGTTACAGCATCTCTTATAGGCATAACTCTTACAACATCTGTAATTAAAGAGCTTGTATCTAGATATCCATTTTCAATATTACCTTTTGATATTGCTGATACTACTGCAGTTGTACCTGTTGTACCACCCGTAATTGTTTCATTTTGAAAAGGTTTATTACTATCTATTAATCCACTATATGTAATTATATTACCTGTAGCTGTTTTAATTACAGCTTTACCGCCCGATGTTGACCCTGTGATTGTTTCTCCTACTGTGAAGTTTCCAGCAGTTGATGTAGTCAACGTAAGACTTGATCCAGTAACTTTATGCTTTAGGTAAAATTTCTCAATGGAATCTGAATGATATGTTTGATAAAATTGTAGAGCTTCGTCTATTCTATCATCGATTTGATCATCATCAACATTTATTTCAATCACTGGTGCACCAAGTGATCGTAAACAATAATCTATAAGGGTTGTTTTGCTATTTGGTTGTGCCATAATTAGTTCCTATTATAGATCTATTTATAATAGTTTTATCTTCAATTACGATTAATATCTTATTAATATTGTTCCGTTACCGCCGTCGCCTGATTTGTTAGTAAAATTACTATAACCACAAATGCTAGTACCGCCTCCGCCTCCGCCTGTTGTGTCAGTAGCATTTTCACCACCATAAGTTTGTGTACCTGAAACACCATTACCGCCTTGGCCACCACCTCCTGAACCACCAGCTGGTCTTGTTCCACCAGTTTGGCCGCCTCCGCCACCTCCGCCGAAGTAACCACTTGCTCCATAAGAAGTAAAGTTTGAAAATAATTGACCGGCTCCACCAGCTCCACCTACTGTAACAGTTGCTCCTGTCCCTGCAGCTCCAGCACCACCACCACCTGAACCATTGTAAGCGCCTGAACCAGAGGTATTAAATGTTCCACCTGAATTACCGTAGGAAGTCCAACCAGAGAATGTTCCTTGATTTGATGAAGCACCTGTTAAGGCGTTCCAAGCACCACCACCACCTGAGCCACCCTGTTCTGCTGCATAATATGATGTAGAAAATCCACCGCTCGTGTATGGAGTATTACCACCGTAACCACCACCGCCACCTCCACCTTTGGCAGTAATTGTTCCGCCTGAAATTGCAAATGTGGTATCTGCACCGCTGTTATAACCACCATCATATGCTAAAGGAGAAATACCAACTCCGTCTCCACCTGCTCCTATTGCATAAGCAATTCCTGATGATTTATCGGTTGATGTAAATGTATAACTTGATCTGTGAACTATTCCACCTGCACCACCGCCACCGCCAGCAATATTAGGTGTTCTAGAACCAGAGGATCCGCCTGCAACTATTAATACTTCTGCACTATCTATTCCCGAAGGAACTGACCAAGTGCCAGAACCAGAAAGTTGAGCATATAGATAAGGTCTTGCTGTTAGTGTGTATTCTCTCTCTGCTGTATTTACACCATCTGTTGCTTCAACTGTAAATGTAGTTGTAACAGATGATCCTGTAGTTGGTAAAGTACCACTAAATACTCCACTTGTGCTCATGCTTACTCCACTTGGTAGAGCTGAGCCAGATTTAAGAGTGATTGATACTGATTGGCCATCAGCATCTGTTGCTGTTATTTGTGTAAATGCTGATGCAGCTGTTCCTTCAAGTGCTGTACCTAAAGAACCTGAAGCAACTCCAAAAGCAGGAGTTGAACCAGCATCTAATGCATTTACTAATGTCCCACTAAAATCACCAGGATTATTTACTTTAATATCATAAGGCTCATTTGCAACTGTAAGTGCTGAGCTCGGAGTTGTAGCAGTAATAGTAGTTGTACTATTCACAGTAACTGAAGGAGAGTTATATGTTGTTCCATCATCACCTATAAATTGAACAGTAGCTCCCGTTTTAAAACCTGTACCAGTAATAGTTATGTTGGCATTTGCATCTGTTTCAGTAGTTGGACTAATTGAAGTTACTCCTGGCGCGTTTCCAAGAGTTTGCCAAGCATCGCCATCATAATATTCCATAACATCTGTAGTAGTATTAAATCTAAATACTCCATTGGCTGGAGATCCTGGTCTTTCAGCAGTTGTTCCTGATGGTAAAACTACACCCTCACTTCCAGTAAGAGTAATATTAGCCGCAAGCTGATCTGATCCAACTGCGTCATTACCAATTAATTTTACTTTTGTTGTCATTATGTGTTATCCGTTATGTATTGTTTGCCTGTTGCTATTGCTGCAGTGTAACTTGATTTATCTACTGATGAACCTGCTACGTCAGGTGTGTCATCATCTTCATCTGCTGGTTCATAAGCCAAGATAATTTCAAGATGGTCTACATTTCTTTGAACCATGTCGTTGATTTCTTCTTGGGTTGCGCCTGAAATCCAAAAATCTGAACTGCTACCATCGGTGTTAATCCCATTAATAACTGCTACGCTATCGGTTGCTGCTGTTAATACTTCTGTTACTGTTGTCATTTTATTCTCCTAGTTGTGATTTTAATTTTTCAACTTCTGTTGAAAGTTCTTGTACTGCTTTAATTAAAGGTATAACAAACATTTCTCTTGAAAGTTGTTGAGTTCCATCGGGCAGTTCATCCCAACCTTCAAAGCTATCTACACCTGCGTTGTCTAGTGCTTGTTTTACTTCTTGTGCAATTAAACCATGGTGGACTTTATCATCACAAGGCTCTGTAATGTCTGCGTTGTAAGATTTCCATTCTTTAGGAAACTCGCTTGGTGCTTTAAATTTATATTGAGTTGTTCTTAAATCATTAATAAAATCTAAACCAAGACTATCATCAACAATATCTTTTTTCTTTCTTTCGTCAGAAGTTTGTGTCCATGTAGCATTAGAGGTGTAGTCATTATAAACATAACCACTTTGACTTCCTAAATGTACTCTATTATCTGAAGAGCCACTAAAGTTATATCCTATAACAATTCTATTTTCAGCAGCTGCTGTTCCGGGATTTGTTATATAGCCAAGAGTAGTGTTTCCATTTCCAGTTGTCTGTCCTCCAGACGACCAACCTACATGAGTATTAGCTGCTCCTGTACTAATTGAAGAACCTGCTGAGTAACCCAGACTAGTATTTCTACCTAGTCCTGTAGTGCAATCACCTAAAGCTAAATAACCAATTGCTGTATTTCCTGATTGTGTAGTGGCGTTGACTAAAGCACTTTTACCCATTGCGGTGTTGTAAGCTCCTGTAGTATTTTCATAAAGTGCTGCGTTTCCGAAAGCCGTGTTGTATGCACCTGTAGTATTAGAATATAATGCCCAACTACCTACCCCAGTGTTTGCATCACCAGTATTGCTTCGCATAGCTGAATAGCCAACCGCAGTTAAATATTCTGTTGTAGTATTCATTCTAAGTGCTTGTCTACCTACAGCAGTACAAAATCTTGCAGTAGTAATATCACCACCAGCAGTCCAACCTACTGCAGTATTTTCACTTCCTGTTGTTAAATCTCCAAGTGCATCTTTACCTATGGCAGTATTTGATCCGCCTGTAGTAGCAGCATCTAATGCTCTAAAACCAACAGCTGTATTATAAGAAGCTTCAGTATTTACTTCTAAAGCATGTCTACCAATTCCTGTGTTCCCAGAGCCTGTTGTGTTTGCATTTAAAGCATAAGTTCCAACTGCTACATTATCAGTTCCAGTAGTAGTTGCTGCCATAGAACTTGCGCCTACGGCTGTATTATTTGCTGCAGTAGTAAGTGCGGTCAAGGCTGAAGCACCAACTCCAACATTACTAGCCCCTGTAGTCGCTAAATCTCCACATAAAGCACCCATAAAAGTATTAGAATTACCAGTTGTATTGCTTTCTCCTGCACTTCTTCCTACAAAAGTATTACTGCTAGAGGTCATAGCACCTGCGCCTGAATCTTCCATGTTGCCAATAACTGTGTTATCAGAACCAGTTGTTATTCTGTAACCCGAACCATCACCGACTGATGTGTTATTTGAACCTGTTGTATTTCCTGTTAATGATTTAAAGCCTACTGCAACATTTCCATCGCCAGTCGTTAAAGCCGCAAAAACATCTATACCTAATCCAGTATTGTAATTCGCTGCATTAATCGTGCCTGTTGCATCATCTCCAATCATTATGGAGGATGTGCCAAAGGTTTTAAATGTTGGGCCTCCAGCGGGTGCATCTTCCCAAGCAACACCACTTCCTGTTGATGTTAGTAGTTGTCCGTCTGATCCTTGTGCTCCTGCTATTTTAAAATTATCAGCGTCCATGTAACCAGTTACATCTATGCCTCCTGAGACCGTTTCTAGTTTTCCATTATTTTGGTAAAAAAGAGTAACTCCATAATCATTGTTTGCATAAATGTGCTTTAGTCCTGATGAATTTGATAAGTTAAATCCAGTGCTTTGCATGTATATTTGATTGCCAGTAGCATTTTTTATTACATCACTACTACCATCATGATAAATCTCTAGATCTGAACCTGTTCCGAAGATGACTTTATTGTTATCTCCTAAAGTAATGTTACCTGTCATTGTTCCACCAGCGAGTGGAAGTTTTGTTGCAATACTATTAGTTACTGTAGTACTAAAGTTTGCATCGTCTCCTAAAGCTGCAGCTAACTCATTGAGTGTATCTAATGTACTTGGCGCAGAGTCTGCTAGGTTTGCAATTGCTGTTGATACGAATGCAGTACTTGCGACTGTCGTATCATTATCACCAGCGGTTGCTGTTGCAACTGTAACTGCTTTACCTGTAAGATCTAAAGTTGTATGTAATTTATCAGCAGTAATACTTGTATTTGTTATTGCTGAAGCTGTAATTGCTCCATCTGCTATGATGGCTGATGTGATTTTTGTTAATGCCATTTATATATCCTATGTTGTTAAAGTTTGTAGCAGTGAATTTCCAATATCAGAATTGAATAAGTAAACATATTTTACAGAACCATTCATACCAAATCCACCAGTTGCAGTATCATATTGACCTATTGTCATTTGAGTTGGTGTTGGTAAAGAAGTGCCATTTGAACTTGAACTTCCGTTATACGCAGCATACATACCACTACCTGAAACTGTTTGAATAAATCCAACTTTAAAATCAGTGTTATGTGTAAAGTTACCTACATTGACATTTAATCCTTCTGTACTAAATCCTTTTATAAAAGGAGTATCAGTAGTAATTGTAGATGTATTTGTGCTTACTAATACGCTATTATATCCACCACTAAACTTAAAATGCAAAAGATGAGAATTTTGTTCATTTGAATGTTTTTTACCCGACAAAACAGCAGAATAAGTTCTACCACTATCAGCTGTAATTGTATTTGACCAGTCAGTTCCTGCAACTCTTAAATAATCTGAATTTCTTGTTTTCGTTGTATTTTGATTACTTTGATGATTTGGTATATAACTTGTTGCACCTCTACCATTTTCTATTTGCATTCCCCATATATACACTGTTGATGCGGTATAAGTTCCACTTGTCGTTTGTGCTCCTGTACCTGAAGGTCCATACTCCCAGTTAACATGAGCAGGACTGCCTGATAAATTATTAGTGGTATAGTTACTGCAAGTTACATGATACCAATCATTGCCAACCGCAGTATTTGTTACTTCACCGCCGCCAGTTACATTGTTTGTAGTTCCATCAAATTCAAAAGTTGCTCTGAGGAAATAATCATTACCATCATACACCCTGATTCTACAAGCGCCGTTTCCCGCAGTTTGTTTCATATAAAAACTAAATGTATACCAACCAGCTCCAGCACTTGTCATTGGTGTCGAATATGTATAAGCACCTACATAACTGCTGCTAGATGTTCCACTGGTTGTCATTTGTGTACATTTACCAGCGTTTCCAGTTGGCAATGTTATATTTGTAGGAGTGCTCCATGTTGCACTATTTTGGTGTTTATTCCATATATTTTCTATTGGGTGATCTGAGTCCCACATGTAATTAATTCTAGATTCCTCTATTAATATACCAAGAGCATTTCCAGAAAGATCATGTGTAAATCTTGCCATGCCAGCAGTTCCTGTATATGTAACATTGCCGCTTGAATTAATATATGTATTATCTCCTGCAGAAGATTCTGTTCTTGAGTGAGTAATACCCGATGGCATTGAGCCTCCAGTAAAGATAAATGCTTTATCAACAACCAAATTATAGATACTAAATGCTCTATCAACTGCTTGACTCTCTGCATCAGTAGCTGTTAGAGTAAAATTATATGTTGTACTTGATGAATCACTTGGCAATGTTCCAGAAATAACTCCAGTACTTGAATTTAAAGATAAACCTGAAGGTAATGATGATCCTGATTTTACTGAATAAGTAATAGCTGAATCAGAAGATGCTGCAACTGTATCACTATATGCTGTATTTGATACCCCTTGGTCTAAAGCTCCTGCCGCTGTTGTCCATGTTGGTGCAGCTGATACTAAAACTCCTGTAGGAAACATTGCTGACTTACCGTCACTGTTTACTACAAATATTTTATATGTACCTGCTGACAAAGCAGGAATAGCTGCTGTTAGTGATGTTGAACTTGTATTTGTTACAGATGTTGCAGCAGTTAAAGCCGTTGTTATTGCCGTGTCGACATATACATTAGAACCTGAAAATCCAACACCTGTAATTGTAATATTGCCAGCAGTACTGGGTGTAAGAACACCTGATATAGAAGTAATTTGAGGACCAGTTGCTCCATCTAATACTTTAGCACTGGTAACAGAATTTGATGCAATTTTATCTTCAGTAATAGCATTATCTGCTAATTGTTCGGTTTGTATTTGAGTGTTTGCCATGTTATGCGTTCTCGTTAGCGGTTTGTTTTGACGTCTTAATGGCTGTTGTCCAAACTGCTGTAGCTATGCCTTGAACCTCTGAGCTTTCGCTTGATACATCTGTATCATTATGAGTCCAAGAGTTGTCCTCGTTCTTTTCAGATGCTATGCACTCTAATATACGTCTATGAAAAGATCTGTTTATCTCTACGCCATCTTCTTTGATAACAGTAGCAGTACGAATTTGTATAGTTTTATATTCTCCAACAATTTCTATTTTGTCTTCGATTGTTTCTTTTGTTAATGCCATTTTTTCTCCTGTCCGTGCCTATCTCCGATAGACATAATTGTTAAACTGTATAAAATCCATGTATGTGTAGCGCAAATGTTGGACTGTCAAAGCCATTATAAGCCCAATACGTTGTATTGTTACTTGCATTATAATATACTCCGTCCAGTTGAGAACCATTAGTTCTAAAGTGTGCTTTAGGAGTATGTGAACCTGTATTTGCAGTATCTCCACCTAGCGCTATAATTGCTCTTTGTCCTGTAGCACCTGCGTTACTAGCTGCAAAGGGTAATCCAGTTATAGTAACTGTTTGCCCTGGCAATGAAGATAGTGTTACATCTATGTTTGCGTGTATATGACATATATTTCCAATTTTTGTATATGTAGCAAGATTAATCGTTATTGATGTTGTTGTTACTCCACTGTATGTATAAAAAGCTGGAGTCCAAGTACCTTCTTCGTAATCGTCAAGTGCGTTAGCTGCTGCTGTATCTCCGTTAAAGGTTATACCGCCACTTGGAAGAATTCTTAAGCGTTCTGTTGGAGCATTCCATGAACTATCAGCAGTTTCAAAATATAAATAACCACCCGAAGTAGTGCTTTGTCTACCGCCTTTAATAATTGCTGCATCTTTTGTTGCAGAACCATTGCTGACTTGAAAAGATATCCCACTTCCTCTTGAATATATACTGCTGTTATTTGTATTTTTTGAAACTATAGTTTGTACAAATCCTGCTATAGTACTATAATCAGCCGTAAGGGTGTTACCATCATAAGTTAGAGTGCTTTCACCCTCTAAAGTGTTGGCTGTTCCGCTACCAGTTATGATTCTGTTATCAGCGTTGTTGTTTATTGTTGTTCCGCTAACAGTTGCAAATGATATTGTACCATTGCCATCAGTTGTAATAAATTGTCCTGAGGAACCATCTGATAAATTTAATTCTGCAACACTAACTGTGTTTGAACCTGGCGCATTAATTGTTGTTTGTGCAAATGACATTACCTCTATTTCAGCACTGTTTGCTGGAGCTACATCAAATGTTAACGTTGTACCATTGACAATATATGAATCTTTTTGTTGATATACACCATCCATAAAGACCTGTGTATTATTTTCGTGTCCTGGTGCACCACTTAAAGTAAATGCAGTTGTACTTCCATCACCTGTTAAACTTGTATATAATGTACTATTCCCTGCCACACTTGAAAGAATATGTTGTACTACAATTCTTCTACTATTAACTGGTGCCGTTGTAAATGTAAGTGTTGTTCCACTTGCAACATAATCACCTTTGTTTTGATAGATACCTTCTATGAATACAATTAAATTATCTTCACTTGCAACTGTACTTGAAAGTGTAAATGCTGTGGTTGAACCATCACCTGTAAAGTTATTTGTTTCCATTGCAGCTGAACCACTTCCTGCGATTGCTCCCCACTCTGTTGTATAACCTTCAAATTGTCCATCAGTACTATTATATCTAAAGTAACCAGCTGCTGGAGAACTTGGTCTTTGTCCAGTTGTACCAACAGGCATGTGTATACCATCAGTTGCTGAACCAAGATCTAATGAAACATCAGGAGAAGCATTTAAAATACCTACTCTATTATTTGTTCCATCAACTACTAATGTATTTGAATCTACATTAATACCTTTATTAAAATCAAATTGATCGTTTGTTTCATCCCATAAAATAGATGCACTTGCTCCATCTACAATTAAACCTGATCCACCTGAGTTAGATTCTGTTTGTCCAGCTCCAACTGTAATTGTTTTATCAGCAACATCTAAATCTGTTACATTATAAGAGTTAATATCTCCAGTAATTGTTAAGTCGCCTGTAACTGTTAAGTCGGCAAAAGTAACATTGTCTGTTGTAGCAACTGCTTGTCCAATGGATATTGCACCCGAAGAATATGTGACTCCAGTTCCACCACTTAGGCGTGAATCGATTCTTGCGTTTGTAAAGTAAAGATTTGTTGAACCTTCTGAAACATTATCAGTATCTATTGAGGATAAACTTGATGTTGGTAAAGTAAATCCACTATGCAACATTGCTGTTGTAATTACATTATCAGCAATGTGATCTGTAGAGATATAGTCATTAGCAATTTTGCCAGTATTTAACTGACCACTACTATTTACTAACGATGATAATCTTCTGTTTAATGTAAATGCCATTAGCTAACCTCGTCCCATTGTTGATCTGTTTCGTTCCAGTTATATGTTTTACTATCGTCAGGATATGTTACTGGTGCATCCCATCTACAGGTTGTGTCATTTAATGTCCAAGATTCATAGGGTTTTATTGGTATGAATGCATCCCTAGTAGCATCATAAGAAAAACCTATACTTGCATAATTTTTTCTTATAGAGCCATCTTCTTTTGTTTCTAGCCATGTTCCTGGTGTGTCATCAACAAATGTGTTAAAGAAGTCAGCTTCTGCAACTATTACTTTTGTTACAATATTATTTTCTATTTTTGCATAATAACTCATGGTGTTAAATACCTCAATATAACTATTCCAGTGCCACCAGCTCCTGATAAGTCTGCGGTTCCTCTACCAGCACCGCCTCCGCCTCCAGTATTAGCTCCACCTGCTCCAGCATTTCCATCACTGCTTCCACCAGTTCCACCTGCATTTCTACCAGCACCGCCAGCTCCACCTGAACCACTATAGGTTGTGCCACCACCGCCTCCACCAGCTCCGCCAGTACCACCATTACCATTTGGATAAGTAGCACCACCGCCTCCACCTGCATAATAGTAAGAAGTACCATCAATGCTTGATTGTGTTCCAGCACCGCCATTACCACCTTTAGTTGTAGAAGCAATACCTGCTGCACTAGCACCACCTCCGCCACCACCTCTGTTACTTCCACCAGCTCCTCCAGCATTTCCTTGACCTGCAGTTCCTGCACCAGCAGTACCACTTTGGTTAGCACCACCACCTGAGCCACCTGATCTACCACTAGTAGAGCCATCACTACCACCTCCACCACCACCTATTGATGTAATAGTGGAAAATGTAGAGTCAGAACCATCATTACCAACTGCGCTTCCTGTTGCTGCTGCACCACCTGCACCAACTGTAACTGTATATGCTTGTGCTGTTACACTAAATCCTGTTGCAGTTCTAAAGCCTCCAGCTCCTCCGCCACCTGCGTTTTGTGCTCCGCCTGAACCACCACCGCCAACTACTAAGTATTCAATAGTTCCTGCAGTATTTGGAGTAAATGTTCCTGAAGATAAAAAAGTGTGTATTGTATAAGAACCTGAAGTTGTTTTTGTTCCGCCTGTTGCTTCAAACGGAGAAACATTACCAGTGCCTTCACCAATATTTTTCCATACATTGTCATTACTTGTAGCATCACTACATATATAGGCTTCACCGCTTGTGGAATTTATCCATAGCGTTCCAACACCGCCAGATGGGTTAGTATTAGTTGCAGGGTCAGAACTAGAAACAGTTGCATTACTGAGATCATTAATACCTAAAGCATTAGCTGCAATTTGTGCTGCACCGACTGCATTATCTGCTATAACTCTTGATGTAATCTTAGTATTTGCCATTAATAATTCCTGTTATATAGTCTATTTATACATTATATTGCTGTTGTTGGTACACCACCTGCAACAAATGGATTTTCTGCAAATGCCATGTAGATGTATGTGCTACCTGATACATTAGGTCCATGCGTTGCTCTTCTAACTTTAAATCCATTAGAAAGAAAATCTACGAATTGATATGTTTGTCCTGATAATTCAGCAGCAGTGTCTTGTGGTTGTAATACATCATTTGCATAGTTGTAACCTGACCTTTTGTTATCAAATAAATGCCAAGCACCTGTTCCACTTGAACGTTTCATAATTACAAAAGCAGGTTTAAAACCTGTATGGACCATAGGTCCATTTTGTGAACCATTACCGACATACTTGCCAAACTTGCTATAGCCTTGTTTTGATTTAAAGAAATAAGCAACATAATCATTACCTGATATGTTTACTGACCTGTCTCCTGCCATTGTTATTGTACTACTATTTACAGGTGAAGAACCCCATATATTATTGTATGTTGATGTAGCTCCGTCAGTATTCAACGATAGATAATTGCTTGTACCCCCTAAAGTACCTGAAACACTAAAACCTACTGCCCAACTAACCGCATAATCTCTATTTTTTACAATCCACATATCAGGTACTTCACCCAATCCGTGTCCAAGTGAGCCTGTGCCACCACCTGCCCAAGTAACTATAGAAAAACCTGCATCGCTATTAACTTGTGTTGTGGTTGTAATAGTTCCATCCGTATTACTAGCTGTCGTACCACCATTGGCTTTCCACGCCCATGTAGCCTGTGCTACTGAATTAGAATTAAAAGAGCTATCACCACTACCATATGTAATTGAATTGCTGCCTATTGCAGATACATAAGCACTACCAACCCCATACTCCGCAGCAGTGCTTTCAGAAGCAAGATAATTAGCAATTCCTATACTGGTATCAGTTTGATGCCAACCATTTGAGTCATTTGGTTCTTTATGCCAAATCAAATCTGCTTGTAAATCACTATTGCCATCAAAAGTAATTTCATTTGAACTTGCATTACCAGTCCATAACATAGTCTGAAAATGTGCACTTGGGTCTTTTATATCTGAATAAGCCATTATCCGTACTCCTCTAAATTCTTGGTACATAGTGCGTAGTACCCGCTTGGTGGGGCATATTCGAATGTTCCATACCCGTCTGCATCACTTGCAGCACTTGAGATTCCTGCACCAGTAAAACCACCAAAGTTAATAAAACCAGAATTATTAGCAGCATAAATAGAATAACCTATCATATAAGGTTTAGTTGTATAATCAGGAATTGCAATTCCATTTGTTCCACTTGAGCCACTTGTGGGGTTGCCTGAAGCCTGATAAGTATTGTCTTTTGCAAAATATACATAACCATTGTCCATGTCTAAAGCTATGCCTATTGTATTTGTGCTTCCTCTCCAGTCTCCACTTCCGTAAGTACTCCAAGTTCCTTCTATGTATTTTTCATCATTATAAGCATAATAAGCAACTGCACCATCTCCTGAGGCAGATGCTGGGTGATTTGTTGTCTGACCACCACGAAATAACTGAGTTGAATCTGTTGGAAAAATAAAAGCAAATGCGGACTCTGGTACAGTTTCGTTTCTAACTTCTACATACCACTTACCTTTTGTTACAGCTATCGTTGATGACAAAAGTTCCCAACCATTTGCTCCTTTTGCTATCTTTGTTCCTCCTTCTGAAACTGTTGTAGAAGAAGAGAAAGGTGTTATTGCATTACCTGTAGCAAAATTATTAGTAGGTGTGTCAGTTGCTTGGTCGGCTGCTGTAATGTTTGATAAACTAAAATTAACATCATTGCCTTTAGCGTTTCCACCTAAGTCAGATGCAATTTCAAAATCTAAATAAGAACCATTTGTGCCATAAGAACCTGTGTAGGCTTTTGGTTTCCATATACCACTATCGTCATCAAACTCACCAAAATCATTTTGTGTTGCTGTTACTCCATCAACATAATTACATTCTGCAAGATAGCCGCAATATCCGTTATAAGTAGCATCATAAGAACCCCACTTCATCACAACTGCCCCAGTTCCTTGTAAAGCACTTTGAAAATTTAGAGTAGGATATTGTTTTTGATCCCACGCTGTTACTTCTACACCGTTTAACCAAACTTTTAATCTATCAGCTTCGGTGCTTTGTGTACTATCACAAGCTATAACAACATGATACCAAGCTGCGGTATCTCTTAATTTTGCTGTAGATAGACTTCTAAAAAGAGTTCCAGTATTACCATCACCGCCACCTATATCAATCCAAAGTCTATCATCTGCAAAAATACCTGCTCTTGCTGCTTCACCATAAACCCCACCCTGCCAGATTTCAGTGGCGTGGCCAAGTTGAGTTGCTAATTCTGTTTGTTTAAACCACCAGCTTACAGTCCAAGTTTTTCTATTTGTGCCTGAAGCATTTGTTCTATAAAGATATTCGTCATTATCATCTTCAAACTTACAAGAGTTATCAATATCATAACCACCTGTTGTAGCCGAATTAGTTCCTGCTAATGCCAATAAACTCATGTTATTAGCTCAGTACTAAGTTAAGATTTCTACCTACTTCTAACCATTTTGTACCATTGTATCTAAATGTAAATAAGTCACCGTAACTTGCTGTGGTTGTTAATGTTGGTGCTGTATCTGCAGTGAATTCATATGCCGCATTCCAGGTTAATGTTCTAGAACCTGTTCCATCTTGAATGACTAATAACGATATATATTGTCCTGAACCTACTGAATTACTTGGTGCAGATAATGTTCTATTACCACCAAGTGTTAATTTTGCAATAGGTACAGTTGCTACATCCCAGGCTACTGTCGCTTGATCAGTAAGTGTTCCTTCACTTCCTAATTTGACTTGGCATCCTGTAAGATCTAAAACATCTCCACTTGCTAATTCTTCGATTGCAGGCGTTCCACTTGTATCTACTATTAATGGATATTGTGCTGCCATATTATTATACTCCTACGTTTATATTTCCTGATCTGCCTGTTATAACAAGATTGTTTGTAGTAATTGCTACATTTGTAGTACCACCTCTTAAACCTACTGCTACAACTTCGCTGACAGAAGCGAATGATAATGTTCCACTACCATTTGTTTTTAAAAATTGACCACTTGTACCATCTGATACATTGATCTCTGTAATACCAATTGAGTTAGCTGATATGCTTGTATCGACAGTAGCAAATGATAAAGTACCACTTCCGTCTGTCTTTAAAAACTGTCCAGTTGATCCATCAGAACTTGGGTATATTAACCCATTGATACCAGAAGCGGTATCGATAAAACTCGCTGGTATCTTAGTTAATGCCATATTAACCTACCTCTGGTAATTCACCTAATGGTCTTACTGGTGGTGTCGCGTCATTATATTCATAAAGTGCTATTAAAGCATCTACATCGGCTGCGTCATCAATTGCTGTACACATAGTGTTTGCTTTTGTTCTGACTGCTGCTCTTGATGTTGTAATAGAACTTGGAACTGCTGTTCCGCCTTCTGCTGCTCTTACGACCATCCAATCTGTTGATTGTAAACGTCCAGCTGCTTGTGAATTAATTACTTCTTTATGATTATATTTTAATCCTCTTGATGCAAGTGTACCTTCAACATTATCTGCATTTTCTGCTTCATCATCAGCTGTATATAAAGTATCATCTAGATTTTTAGCTGTTGCTGTACCATAAGATGCTGTGACTGTATCGCTTGCAAATGCAAATGATTGATTGGTATTAATGTAATACTCTTGGTTTTTTAAGTTTGTGTTATCAATAACAACTTCATAGATGCCAATGGCTTCTAACTCTGAACTTGACCAAAGACTAAAGATATTAGCAGGATATTGATTATCCCCTAATGTCAAAGCTTTAGGTCGTGTAAAGACCTTTGTTACTGCGTTATCTTCTACTAATGCCCACATATTTTTTTCTCCTGTTATTCTATTTATACATTATCGTGCGGTGGTTGGCACTCCTGTTGATGTTGTGAATGGATTTTCTGCAAATGCCATGTAGATATAACTATGTCCATTACCATTTATACCTGTGTTATTAGTTCTAAATTTAAAACCATTAGAAACAAAATCCATAGGCAACGCTGATAATGTTTCTTCTGCATTACTTGTGTTTGGAAAAAGATATTTAATCATTGGATTGGCTGAGTTTCTTTTGCTATCCATTATCCACCAGTTATAACCTGCATTAGCATAATTTTTAAGTATCACTACCGCAGGTTTAAAGCCTGTATAAACAAAAGTACCATTTGCATTTCCATTACCGGCATATCTGCCAAACTTGCTGTAGCCTTGTTTTTCTGCGAAGGCATAACCAATATAAGTTGCACTTGCAATATTAACTTTTTCATTTCCTAAAAATATATGAGTAGCATCTGGCTCGTTATTACTTGTATAGTGATTGCCATTTATCGCATCTGTATCATTAAGGCTTAGAAACCCATTATACCAACCATGTCTAGTAGTGGCTTGATCTCCACCCAAATAAAACCAATCATCCGCAGAATCTCTGCGTTTACAAAGAAAAGCTTTTGGAGCAACACCTAAACCATGTGTAAGTTTTGATTCATGTGCATTATTTAACTGGTCGTCTCTGCCTGTATAAGTAATAATGCTAAATCCTGCTGTAGTATTAGCTTGATAAGTACAAGCATTTATACAATGATTTCCTGTCCCCGATGCTGAAACTGATGTTGTCGTACCACCATTGGCTTTCCATTGCCAAGCTACATAGGTTCTTCCACTTCCATTTCCATCTGTATCTCCATTTAATGAAAAACCATCTGAATCAAAAGATTCAAACATATTTGCATCTGTTCCCTCATCTCCAGCATCACTTGGTTTTAAGTAATAATCAGCACCTCTTGAGCTATCGTAAGTAATATGACTAGTAGCATTGCTTAAGCTTTTATACCAAACCCAGTCTGGCTGCATATCACTATTACCATCGTTAACTATTGCTCTGTTTGAACCACCATCACCAGTCCAAAGAACACTCTGAAAATGTGCAGATGGGTCGTCTATATTTGTATAAGCCATTATCCGTACTCCGCTAAATTTTTAGTGCATAAGGCGTAGTAGCCTGATGGTGGTGCGTATTCAAAAGTTCCGTAGCCATTGGCATCACTTGCTGCACTTGAGATTGATATGGTTGTATAGCCACCCGTGTTAAGTTTCCATACACCACTACCATCATAACTGAAAGCTAACATATAACCATCTGAAGTATCAGGTAGAGTAATGCCATTACTATTACCTGATGGGTCTCCTGATGCTTGATAAGTATTATTATTACCAAAATAAATTTTACGGTTGTCCATATCAATTGCAATTTGCACTATATAACTTGTAGTATTCCAGTTTCCTGCACCCCAACTTGTTCCACTTGCTCCAATATAATATTGACCATTGTAAGAATAGTAACCAATATCTGTTGATTGTGTACCTGTATATGTTCCATCAGGAGCAATAGAACTCATAGAGGTCATTGTTGTAGCACCAATCATTCCGTGACTTCCTGATAACTGAGCTTCTATGTACCACTTACCTGATGTAACTCCTTGTGTTGTATAAAAAGTTTTGTTTAAACCTGAACCACTTGTTCTTGTTACTAGTGTTGCTCCTTCGGTTATAACTTGTGAACTCGGATATTTAAACAAAGGATTTATAGTAGCAAAATTATTAGTAGGTGTGTCAATTGCTTGGTCGGCTGCTGCTATATTACTTAGGGTGAAGTCATTACTATTACCACTCGAGTCTGCTCCTAAGTCAGAAGAATCATCAAATTTTAAATAGTATCCTTCACTTCCCCATGTAATATTACTTAGATCTTTTGGTTTCCATATCCCACTATCGTCGTCAAACTCTCCAAAATCTGTTGGTGCATATTGTGTTCCATCTACAACTGCAAAGTCTGCAAGATAACCACTCATATCATAATCTCCATCTCCTGCAGTATAACTAGCAGCAAAGGGCAGAGTTCCTATTGTAATGTTATTTGTATTAAACCAACTACTAGAATCTTGTATGTCTGGGTAACTACCCCCATCAAAGTCAATGGTTGTTGTTTGAACACCATTAAAATATATTTTTACTCTATTGCTAGAAGATGCTTGGTTTGTATCTACTGCTACTACAATATGATACCAAGCCGCTGTATCTCTAAATATTGTAGTTACATCACGAACATCATGACCATCATCAAATCTATATTGAAAGTAATCACTTCCAAAATACATTCTCCCATGTTGTCCTTGTCCAATTATACCTTGACTTCCACTTGCATTTATACTACCTAATGCTGTTCTTTTAATCCAAAAACTAAATGTATGTGTTTTTCTATTACCTGCTGTTGGGCTATTTCTAATTAACCATTCATTATTAGCGGTTTCAAACTTACAAGAGTTATCAATATCATACCCAGTAGATATGCTTCCGCGATTATGTAGTCGATCAGTAAATGCCATATTATGTTTGTGCTAAATTCTGCACTCTTCCTATTTCTTGCCAGATACTTCCATTATATCTAAATGATAAGATATCTGTTTTACTTGCTGTTGCTGTCATTGTAGGAGCTGTTGAAGCTGCAAATTCGTATATTGTATTCCATGCAACTGTATATGGTGTTCCACCTTGTGCAAGTTCTACAGAAATAATAGCTCCTTCTACTGCATTACTTGGAGCAGCAAAGGTAGTATTTTCTGTTAATAAATGATAAGCATTTGCTGCAGCTGAAGCATCCCATGCTACTGCATTTGAACTTGATGTAAGAGCAACCTGTGTTATAGCTGCAGATGTTGACGCTGTAACTGTTGAAGCTGCTACAGAAGTTACTCCACTTAATGCACCACTTGAAATTGTTGCTGTTCCATCTGTTAAACTTCCACCTGTGACTGCTCCAGAAGCTGTAAAAGCATCTGCAAGCAATACATCACTTGTTGGTATTTCTTTTATTTGTTGACTTGAACTATCAACGATTAATGCATGTCTATCTGCCATCTTAACTTACTCCTACTGATACGTTAGCAGATCTTCCTACAACTGTTATAGCTGCATTCGTGATTGTAACGCTTGTGTTTGCTGATCTTCCGATTACGGTGAGCTCTGTTCCGACATTGGATAATGCACTGGATGCGACGACACCAGAGGAATTAATTACCTCGGTGCTTCCTATTGTTAGTCCATTTTTGACTACGAAATTTTTATCTGTTGCCATTCGATTTCACTCTCCATCGATTGTTTAATATATTTATACAGGTATTGCTGTTGATATAACTTTTACTGCCATACTTGTTGCGCTTCCTGCTGTGATTTGTAATAATAGATTACCACCTGAAACTGCAACATCAAATGTTCCTAATGCTGCGTTATCAAATAATGTACCGTATTCAGTCATATATGCTGTGGTACCATCATGGATAACATTAATTTCTGTTGAATGGTAATCTGTTCCTTGTGTACATTGTACTAAGTATTTAACTGTTCTATATGTAGCGATTGCATGTGTTGCAATTGTTGAAGCACTTGTACTAGCAACTGTTGTTGCTGTGACTTCATTTGGTATAATAGCTGTAGTATCGAATTGAGAAATATTATCAATTGAAGTACTACCTGGCTGATTAATTTCAACTGTTGTAGGTATTAATACCTCTATATCATCTCCCGTTCCAGGAGCTGTACTAAATGTTAATGTTGTTCCACTTACACTGTATTCTGATTTATGCTGATAAACACCATCTAAATAAACCAATGTATTGTTTTCATTCATTGGTGCAAGTGTTAATGTAAAGTCTGTTGTTGAATTATCTCCAGTAAATCCATTAACTGTATGTCCACCGCCTACAACGCCATCACCAATAATATGAACTACAACTTCTGCACCAGATGCTGGAGCTCCATCTAATGTTAATGTGTTAGTACTTAATGTATATGAATTTTTATTTTGATAGACACCTTCAACAAATACAATAAGATTATCTTCTGTACTTGGTGTTGTGCTAAGCGTAAAGGCTGTTGTTGAAGCGTTTGCTGTTGTAAATAAATCTGTTACAAACGGATTGACTGATTTATTACCATCAAATGTTACGGTATCTGTACCAGCAACTGTCGTAATATCAATACCATTTGTTCCTACAAAAGTTACTGTATCTCCTGTTGAATCGGCAGCGACTGTTGTTTGTCCAGAAACTGCAATGTTTTGGAATGCGTTAGCACCAAGAGAACTATTTGTAATTGTAATAGTATCTGTACTTGCATTTGTTGTTAAACTAATTCCTGTACCTGCAGCTAATGTTAATGTATCAGATGAACTATCTGCAACAACACTTGATTGACCTGATATTGCAATTGTTTCAAATGCATTACCACCAGCAAGTCCCCAACTTAAATTACCAGAACCATCTGTTTTAAGTGCGTATCCTGCTGTTCCATCTGCTGTCGGTAGTACCCATATTTGATCTCCACTTAATGCTGGAGCTTCAAAGCCTACATAATTAGAACCTTCATAAAATCTTAATTCATTTGCTGAACCATCTAATGAAACATGACCAGAAACATTTAATGTACTATTAATATCTACTGCTTCTGCAAATGTTGGAGTACCTGTGACTGTAATTGTATCACTTGAAGCATTACCTAATGTTGTATTTCCTTCTACTACTAAGGCACCTTCAATTGTTAGACCACTGACATCGTCAACAGTTACATTCCTAGAACCTGTATTAACTTCGATTGATTGACCACTTGCTGGAGCTGCTGAGAATGTTAATGTTGTACCTGAAATACTATAAGTAGCTTTTTCCTGATATACACCATCAACAAAGACCATTGTATTACCTTCAACATCTGGATCTGCTGTTAATGTAAATGCTGTTGTACTTCCATCGCCTGTAAATTCATCAGTGACTGCATCTGCACTACCAATAATTTGTACAAAGGTAGATATTTGTAAAAGGTCACTTGTTGTTGCACCATTAACAAGTACAACTGCTGTACCATTTGTTGCAGTATAATCTGTACCATTGTCAAGTAAAACACCATTTAAGAATACTTGTAAAAAGAGTGGTGTATAACTCAGTGTATTACTATTATCATCTGAACCTGAGAATGATGTTTGATTATTTGTTGCAACATAAACATATTCTTTATAAACTGCTGATTGAGTTGATCCACCAGATGAAGTAAATGTTACTGTATCTGTAGAAGCATCGGTGGTAATTGACATACCACTTCCAGCAGCGAATGTTAATGTATCAGTAGCACTATCTGCAACTACATCACTTTGGCCACTTACTGCTAGTGTCTTAAATGTTTCAGTTACTGAACCACTAGCTGAAGAAGCAATTGTTACTGAATCATTAGTAGCATTTGTTGTAAGTGTAATGTTTGAACCAGCAATAAGAGTAAGTGTATCACTATTAGAGTCTGCAACAACATCACTTTGTCCTGAAACTGCTACTGTACCAAATGCATTACCGCCAGCTGATATACTACTAAATGATAAGTTACCAGAACCATCAGTTACTAATGCTTGGCCACTTGTGCCATCACTTGTCGGGTAAGTTAATCCAGCAACTTCTAGGCCTGTACCATTTATAAGCTTCAGGCAAGCTGAAGTTAATCTAGCACCAATATTATTGCTGCCTGCTTTGCGTAATGCAAATTCAAGTAAACCATCTTCTGTTGTATCAGAAGCATCAGAAATCTTACTTGTAATTTTTGCATAAACAACTTCTTGGTCAGCATCATTCTCGCCTTTAAATTTAAGTTGTCCTAAGTAATCTCCATCATCTGGTGATGCTGAATTTCTTTTAAATGTTAATACTGGAGCAGCAGCACTTGAAGCTTCAGTTGTTGTTAATAATAAAGTATCATCAGTTGTTGTACTTGTAATTGTTAATGGGTGTGAAACATCAAACCTATCGTTTGTCGCATCCCATAATAAAGTAGCATCTGTTGAAGAATTTACAGCATCTTGTATTGTAATACCAGCACCATTGGCTGAACCTGATGTATCTCCTGAACCAAAGTTAAGAGTTATATTTTTATCTTCTACATTAAGTGTGGCTGTATTTAAAGTTGTTGTCGTTCCTTGTACAGTTAAATCACCAGCTACTGTCAGGTCATTAAATGTTACATCGTCAGATGTAGCTACTGCTTGGCCAATTGATATTTGACCAGATGATATTGTAACACCTGTGCCTGCAGAGAAATGTGCTCTTGTTTCTGAAGCACTTGGCCCTGTATATGTTATGACACCTGTTGAATTATTATACGCAAGTGAACCATCACCACCAGCATCTGTTACTGATATTGCTGATCTTGCATCCGAGTCTGCGTATTGAGTTATTGTATTAGTGATTACACCAGTTGAACTATTATATGAAATGCCTGTTCCAGCACTTATGGCTGCACGAGCTCTTGCGTCTGTATAATAAAGATTTGATGAACCTTCTGATAAATCGTCAGTATCAAATCCTGTTAAATTTCTTGTAGCAAAACTGGCTTGGTTACCCATATAGCCATGAGCTGAACATTGATAATGAAGAACTGGAGGAGTAGAATCAGTTGCAAGTATTTGTGTATATGCACCTGAACTTCCTGCTGTTCCGTTTGTGGTTACACCAGTTGTATAAGCTGTTGTTTTATTTGCTTCGTAATAAAATCTAAATGGATGTCCACTATTAGAACTATCTGATTGATCAAATCGATATGTTACACCTGGAACTAATTTTAAGTAAGGTGATGGTAATCCATTGATAAAATATTTATTGGAACTACCTGTACCATTATATCGATGATCAGATGGAGTTGAAGCTACAGTAACTGTTAAAGTTTCTGTTACTCCAGCTGTAAGATTGTAATTGTAGGAAGAAGCTCCAACTTGAACTACTCTATCAAGACTTCCAAATGTTTTCTTAACATATAACTTACCATCATATGTATTGATCGCGAGCTCGCCAAGATCTAAATTTGATGTAGTTGGAATAGACCCCTGCGTAGCAGAGCGCCTTAACTTAATGTTAGTATTTCTTGCCAATTTTGGCTTCTCCTATCTTTTCAATCTCTATATAGAGAATTTTATAAAAACTGTTTACTTTCTACCATATTTATGGTATAATAGTATTTATACTACTTAGTAGGTTCCACCATCTATAATATTTGAAAATGCTGGTGCACCACCTGAGTCAGCTTGTAATATTGACCCATCAGCTGTAGATGCTGCTGTCACGTCTAATGCATTTGCACCATCACCATATAACACACCGTTATCTGTAAATGTACTTACACCAGTACCACCATGTGCTACTGCTAAATCGGTTGTTAATGTAACTGTTCCTGTAACACTTAAATTATCATCAATTGTAACTGTACCGCCAGCTGAATCAATTGTTAAGTTACCAGAAGTAGTATCAATTTCATTGTCGCCAGTAATACCTACTTGGATATTTCCAAGAGTACTTCCTGTACTGTAAATGTTACCAAATTGAGCATCACTCCAAGGAGTAGAGAAATCATCTGAAGTAACGGTTTCGTCTTTTGTAAATACAAATCTTTCTGATTGAATATCAAAACCAAAGAAACCTGTTGCAACTGCTGAACCTGTTCCCCACTTGAATCTAACACCACGATCAAGACCGTCTGATGTATTAGATGATGTGTTATCTGCTAATGCAAGTACTGGATCATCAATAGTAACTGTTGTTGATTCTACTGTAGTTGTTGTACCTTGAACTGTTAAGTTACCAGCAATAACAACTGTATCAGATGTAGCATTACCTAAGTTAACATTACCGTTAACATTTAATGTACCATCAATAACTGTATTACCAGTAGCTCCTGCAACTGTTAATTTATTTGAACCTACTACAAAATCTGTTGTAACTGTTAAGTCATTTCCAATTGTTACGTCATTTGGTAAACCAACTTGTAATGTTACATCAGTACCAGATTTAGAAGATGCAGTTTCAATTTCGTTTGCAGTACCTACAATTCTTAAATCATCTGTTAATAGGTCAACATCGCCTGTACCTGAATCGCCATCAACTGTTAATGCAGTTGCAACGTTTGCAACACCTGCTGCTGTTAATCTACCTTGAGCATCTACTGTAAATGTTGGAATTTGAGTAGCACTACCGTATGAAGCTGCTGTTACTGCAGTATTGTCTAAATTTACAGTTATTGTATTACCACTACCAACAGTAGTTAAACCAGTACCACCTGCAATGTCTAAAGTTTCGCTGTCTAAATCTATGCTTAATGCACCACCTGAATCGCCTTGGAAATCTAAATCTTGAGCTGTAACTTGAGCATCAACATATGTTTTAATAGCTGCTGCAGTAATAAGTTGAGCATTTGTTGGCGTACCAGCCATTGTTGTTTCAATACTAGTAACAACTTGGCCACTTCCACCTGAACTTTCAAGTGCTAATCCTGCTAAGTTTAATTCGTCTAAATGCTTATTACCATCAACGATTAAAGCGCTATTTGCTGTTGTAGTACCATGTGCATGGTCCAACATAGTAGTAAAATACTTACCACCTATAAGATCTACTGAAGCAGCTACACCACCTGATTCTGTTCCAGTACCTACATAAAGTCTGTCACCGTTGTTAGATTGAGTACCACTTACATATGAATAAGCTAACTCTCCTGTTTTGATATTAGCCGGCGCTGTGGTGGTAGACCCCGTTGTTAATATTTTAATTCTTGTTAAGTTAGCCACTAGTATGTGCCTCCAGTTATATTTGTATTACTATTTCCTACTACCGTAGTAGTATCCCATTGTGAAGAAGTTCCATTATAAATTAAAACTGCTCCGTCTGAAGTTCCTGCTGCATTAATGTCCGTTAAATCGGTTAATGCTACATTTCCTATTTTTAAAGTTTGAGCAACTATTTTATTTGGATTTTTACGTATTTTAGCTTTTATATTTGCCATTATATCTGTGTTACTCCAGCTGTTATTTCTAATTGTCCTTCTAAAACTCTTGTTTTTACGCCGCCTGAGCTTGTGATTTCTACATCATAAACATATCTGCCGGCTTTCATAGCGTTTGTTTGAGTATTACTCAAACTAATATTAAGTACTCCAGATGCTGCTGGAGATGCGACTGATACTGTAAAATCTACAGCTGTTGAAGATGCGTAACTCTTTCTTATCTGCCCTTTACCAGTATAGCCAACAAGACTTATGTTATCACCGTCATTATCAGTAACATCGATGGACGCTGAATAATCAGCTCCTTGATCTACTACAATATTGGAATAAACTGCCATTTTTTTCCTTTATACCTTCTTATTTATACTTTTTAATTCTTCAATTTCAGCTTTAAGTAATTTAATTGCTTCAATCAAATATCCTACTGTGTTACCGTATGCAACACCCTTTGTTCCGTCTTCCGATTCATGAATTAACTCCGGAGCTATCTTCTCTAATTCCTGAGCAATAACACCAGATGATAATTTACCATCTAGGTCATTACGATTAAATGAAACTCCTCTCATATCGAATACTTTTGATCCATCGAGTGTTTCAATATTGTCTTTTAATTTTTCATCAGAGTATGCAATAACATCAGCTGATGCTGTAAATGTACCAGTGTATGAACCTGACATTAAGAGTCCAGTTGATGATTGAGATAGACCATTACCTGCACCTACAGTAAGTGTACCAGTAGATGTAATCGTCCCACCGCTTATTCCACTCCCTGTTGCAACCGAAGTTACTCCAGATGATGTAACATATCCAGGACCATTTGTAAATTGGTTTAGATTACTATATGTAGTATTCACAGATGAAATAGTAACAGTGTTAGCAGATTTACTTACAGTAGTATTAGTGCCGCTATTAAAAGTAATGTTACCATTTGAAAAGCTTCCGCCATTAGCTCCAATATTTGTTATTGTATTATCATTATCATTATTATCTGTTGAATTAATTGTAATTGTTCCACCAGATTTAGATACTGTTGTAGCACCTGTACCTTGAAGAGTAATATTACCTGATGATAAATTTCCACTTACTCCAACATTTGTTACTGTATTGTTATCATTTGCAGCAAATGTGATTGTTCCACCTGATTTACTTACACTAACATTGCTTCCACCTACAAGAGTAATATTACCAGTTGATAGATTTCCACTTGTTCCAACGCTTGTTACTGTATTAGCTGATGATATATCAATTGTATTACCACTTCTTGATACTGTTGTTGATCCGCTATCTGTAAAGGTAACTGTTTCGCCTGAACCAATCGCCTCGGCTGAACCTGAATTTGCTTTAATACTAAATGAACCATAGTTATCTGCGTTACTTGCTCCAGAGTATCCAAGAGCTGATAAGCTTATTGATGTATTACTTGAAGCAGCTGTGATATGACCTCTTGCGTCTACTGTAATACTTGGTACTACTAACTGACTTCCGTATGAAGCAGCTGTCACGCCTGAATTGTCATGTTGAATTGTAATTGCATCAGCACTTACTGATGTTGATAAATCATTTCCACCTAATATGGAAAGCGTATCATTATTTGTATCAGCTACTGCTGTACCTGAATCTGTTAAAACGTTCTTAAATATATTTTGAGATGAACCTTTATCTGCATTAGTAATTGTAACATCAATGTCGTTACCAGATGTTGCACCAAGTATTGTAATACCTGAACCTTCATTAAAGTCGATTGCTTTATTTTGTCCTAGATCTTGTTCAGCTAATGCATTTGATGCTGAAGAAACTTTAATTCCAGGAACACCTTGTGTTGCTTCTGATAAAATTAATGATCCATCTGCTTCCCATTGATCAGTTGAATAGTTATATACAATTGAGTGAGCTCCTGTAACGCCAGATGCAACACCACTTGGACTTGTTATTGGACCAACCTCTAAACCGAATCCACCTGAACTTGGTTCTGAACTTAAATCATTACCTGCAAGAACTAATGTATCTTCAACTTCTAATGTTGAAGTATTTAATATTGTTTGTGTTCCTTGAACAGTTAAGTTTCCAGTAACAATTAAATTATTTCCTACTGTTACATTATTTGGTAACCCTACAGTGAATGTGCCTGAACTTTCTACAACTTCAATTTCACCTGATGTACCATTAACTGTTAATGTTCCACCCAATGCAACTGCTGTTGAATTAGAACCATCAGTAACAGTAATTGTTGAATTACTTAATTTACTATTTCCAATTGAACCTGCTAATTTAGAAGCTGCAATGCTTCCTGCTAACATAGTATTTTCTACTGATCCAGCAGCAATAGTTGCTGTTAATGTAGCATCTGTTAAATTAGTTAATGTTGCGCTTCCAGTTAAATCTCCACCTAATGTAATAGTTGGATCAGCACTTAATGCAAAATCAAAATTTTGGTTTGTTGAATCCCATGTTACATCAATACCTGTTTCAGTATTATTTGTAATTAAGTCTTGAGCATTATAGAATGTTACTAAGTCTGCAGTTTCTGTTGTTGCACCAGTATTTAAACCTATAACTCTAAACCCTCTATCAGGTTGAGAAGCTGCATAAGCTTCATCCCATACTAATTTTACATCAACACCATTACCAAAATCGTTTCTTTCAAAAGAAAGACCTCTATCGTCTAAATCTGAATTAAAATCAATAAACGCTGTTGATACTGCAAGTCCACCTGATCCAACTTGTAATAAACCATTTCGTATATCAAGTGTTGAACCTGTTGGAAATACCAAAGTGTTTCCATTTGTAAATGTAATATCTGAATTAAGTGTTTGCTGTGATCCTTTAGTTAAGAATAATCTTGCATCGACATCAGTATGTAATTCTGCAATTGCAGTAGATACTGTAGAAGCTGTTGTTCCAAAAGCTGAGGCTGAGATTGTTCCAAGTTCTGCATCATGTTCATTTATTGCTGTTACTAAATCATTTCCAGTTGTTGTTAAGTTAGCAACTGTACCTATATCAGTTTCATGCTCATTAATAGCACCTACAACTGTACCAGCCGCTGGAGTAAGATCTAACGCATTTCCAACTTCTCCTTTAAATGAGTTAACAGCTATAACAACGTCAGTTTTTACTGGTATACCTGCAGCTAATGCAGTGATATCACCTACATCGTCTTGTACTTCATTTACAGCGTCAATAAGATTTGTTGAAACTATTTTTATAACATCACCAGAACTGGCAGCTGTATTTAATTTAATAATATTTCCGTATGTTGGAGTTTGAAATGTGCTTGATACAAGATCAGCTGCAACTATTCTTTTAGCTGCATCTGTATGTGGTATACCTAAATTTTGTGCTGCGTTAAATGTTCCTGTTGTAGCTTTAAATCTTAATACTGATGTATCAGCTGATAATAGTGTTCCTGAGAATCCGCCTGATTGTGTAAGGACTGCATCCTCTACAAATTCAGCTGGTATTGCAGGAGTGTTTTGTAATGTTACTAATAAAGAAAAGTTAGGTACTATAAAATTAGCAGCCGCAGTACCTTGTGTTAATTCTGTGCCATCATCAAAGACTTTAACAACTCCAACACTGACTGCTTCAGCTGATAAATCGATAGTTTCTTCTGGTTTTAATTCGAATCTAAGTGTGTTTGAAGTAAAAAGCTTTTGTCCAGCTGTTGCTGTAAATGATTCAGTTTTATCAAGTATGCGAGAATCAATAAGACCATTGTCTCCTAAATGAAAAGATACTTCATTAGACTTCTGACGAAGTTCTTCAATACTATTTGATTTTAATGTTCTTGTTTCGTTATTTGCTGCCATTATTTACTGCCTAATTTCTTTATCATTTTTTTAAGTTCAGCTACATCACTTTCGAGTTGAGCTAACTTATTATCTTTTTCTTGTGCTAACTGCATTTGTTGCCTTCTTTTGGCAAATGCATTAGTATTAGTATTTATAACTGCTCCGGTAGATGTATCTTTAACTAAATCCGGACTTCCTATAATTTTTTTCTTAGTCATTATTTATCCTATGTTGCACAGATTGCTCTAAAATCTTTAACCAATGGAGGTGTAGAAGATACTGAGCCTTGTAATACTATTTTAAATTGTATTGAACTAAATGATGAACCTGCTCCAAATGGATCAATATCATATTGTACCTCTTGGAAAGCAGAATCATTGAATGGTATAACTGTTCCAGTAACTGGTAATTGCGCTGTCCAAGTACTTGCTGTAATATCTTCATCACCACTTGTAGCTCTCCAATAAAAATCAACATCAGCTCCACCTGGCTTTAATGCATTAATATATACTGTAGCTATGTCAGCTTGTTCTGCTAATTCAATTTTCTTTGTAATATATCTTGCAACTTCAGTACCGCCAGTAGCAGTAGTTTCAGACCCACCATTATCACTAATAATATTTTGTATAGTATTCACTGATAATCTATTCATATCAATAACAGGACTTAATGCTTCGTTGTCAGTTGTTAAGACTGCAGTTAATTGAAATGATTTAACATTACTAGTTTCATTAATTGCTGAATAAATTGCTTGAGGTGTTACATATCTATAATTTCTATTAGGTAAAATCTCATAGCCATCGCCTGTTCCTGTAAGAGCATATCTTGTTTCAGTTCCATTAACACTTGTTGTTGTACGTGTTTTTAAGAAAAATCTAACTGAAGTTCCTGGAACCTGTATGTTTTCAATGTATGGATACATTACATCCATGTGTCTATTTTCAGTTGCTGTTGCCGCTGCTCCACCAACATAACCAGTACCTGTTGCTGCACTTGTTAAAGTAATATCGTATGTATCATGAGTAAATGCAGTTATTGAATGAGTTTTATTTAGTAAAGTAGCATTAGTTCCAGTTGCGTCTGCAATAGTTACGTTATTGCTTGTAGAATACATTCCATGATTCTTATGGAATACTTTACATGTTGTTGTTCCATTTACATAGAATGGATTACCTTGTAATTTTTTTGGTGGTACAATATCATTTGCAAATATAATTTTTGAACCTGAACCTGTAAACGTCGCTCTGTTTAATTTAAACTTAAGATCTTTACTTTGCTCTGGTGTCCATGTTGAAGCATTTGCTGAACTAAAGAAGACTCCATTGTATGGTTGTTTTGTAATTCTTTCAGATGTATTTGTTAAATCTGTTCCGCCCATGTCAGCGACATATACTTCGTAGTCATCTGATTGAGATGTAATTACTATTGCATATTCTGTATCTTGAGCTAAATAAACTGGATAGTCAAATGCAAAGTTAGTAGCTACATCAGCATTACCAAAACCATTATTTGCACTCGAATCTGATGGTAGGTTAACACTTCCTGGATATAAGATTTTATCTCCACCTGGTACTATTCTTTGTGTTGGTGTACCATTTAATACTGTTCTAATTGTAACTCTTACTGGTATACTTGCTGATTTTGATCTAAAGAATAAGTCGACTGATTTTGTAAACAATCCACCGTCTTTATCAATTAAGAATGTCTCAGCGACTGGATCAATATATTCAGTTGTTTCTGATACCTGTGTATCAACTAATGTTCTTTCTTCATTTAACTCTGATTGTACTAGTCTTGGTACTTTTGTAGAAATAACTTTTTCTTCTGTTACTTCTAACATTCCTTGAGCATGATATTGAGCTTCTGCAAATGTTGTTTCAGCAGTTTTATCGTTTGTACTACTATCGGTTAATCTAAATTCTCTTGTACCTACTGCAAATTTTAATGCATCATTTCTTGGTATAATAAATGAACCTTCAACTACTCCTGATGCATTTGATATTAAAGCGCCTGCAGTACTTGGATGTGATGTTTCTCCTTCAAACGTAACATTGCCTGTAGTAGTTGTAAAGTCTGTAAAGCTTTCTTCTTTGATATAGTCTGCAATAGATGCGCCGTCAAAGAAACCATATACCTTTGTATTTGGTTTTAATAATTCAGCTTTAAAGAATATTTTTCTTGAACGAATGAATGGTATAAAGTTCATTTCAACTACTTTCGATCCATTGCTTTTAAGTATGGTATCAAATGCAAGAGTTGTTTTTATACCGCTTCTTGATTGACCAGTAGTTGTAGTGGTTGTTGTTATTGTTGTAACATTTTGACCAGCTCCATCTAGTGTTTCTATATCTCCAGCGTCCCATATTTCTGGTTCGCCATCAGTCCACCAAAAATCGCGTCTTTCTTCGGGGTCTCTTCCTCGCCCTCTATCTCTTGGATTTCCTGTTGTTTCTGACTTTTCATCAACATCAACACCTGACCAATTTGTTTCCCACTCATTCCATACTGTACCGAGCATTCCTTCTTCTTCAGCCATTTTTTGAAATTGTTCAAACGATGAAGAATCATCAACTGTAATAATTGGTCGTACATCAACTTCTTTCCACTCATCTGAATCAGGAGATAATTTAACAGTACCAGCCCAACTAAATACATTGTATGGATTCACATTACTAAATGTTGAAGCATAAGGTTGATTAATGTAATTAACATCTGTGCCCATTGGTAAAGTAACTAAACCATCATTAATGACAGCAGCATTACTATCTCCTGCTAATCTTACTAGGTTAACATTTCTTTCATCAAACTTAGGTCTTAGGATACCATTTTCTTTATCAACAGAACATGCATAATCAGGATTAGATGTATCTCCAATTCCATGATTTGTAAAGTTGTCTACAATAAATCCATTCTTAAGTCGAGTTGCTCCAGTTCCATCAGTGATATCGACAGAAGATGCGCTTTGTTCTAATAAAGAAAGTGATGTAAAATATTCTAAATTTTTAATTCGTTTGTCTAAGCTTCCAATGTTTGCCATTGTAAATCTTTTGTTTTCTATAAGTTTCGGTTTAATACCGCTTAATGAAAAGACATAAGGTGATAACCTAATATCGTATATACCCATTGCGTCATCTGGTGTTCCTGGTGCTCTTGGGCTTGAGCTTGGTACTCCTGTTTCTATTTTAAACTCGCCTTTTCTTGTGACGTATAGTTTATCAATCCTTGGTAAAAAGTGTGTAAGATCTGTTATGAAATTGCCGCTATTTACTGGAGCAGATGAAAGTGATATGTTAGAACCTGAAGCATAACCTGTACCAGCATCATTAATTCTCGATCTAAAGTCGATACAATCTCTTAATTGAACTGTTCCTACATTACCTGAGAATGATGGTATCTGTGTATATTCTGTATCATCGTAAGAATCAACACTAAAGAAATCGCCTGAGCCAGAATGATCATACCAATCAAAGACAACTGTAATATTACCAGGATCGATTTCGCCTGACTTAAGAGTAATTTTTCCTATATCATAGAAATTATCTCTTTGACCATTGTCTAATATGAATCTACTAATAACGCTTTCTCCAGCTGGATCTACTATAGAAGTAATTTTTTTAATATCAGCTTTACCTAATGAAAGAACTCCACTACTTAAAGATTGAGCTGTTAAAGTTTGCGTTGTTTTTGTTTTTGTTTTTGGTGCAGCGCCAGTGTATGATACATCTACGCTAAATACAATTTGTTGGCCACCAGATAAACTTACACTTGAACCGCCTATTGTAGTAAAAGTGATAGTGCTTCCGCCACCTGTAATAGCTGCTGTTGGACTTGCGTCTAATGCATTGTATGTACTTCCATCTTTAATGTATGCAACGACTGTGGAAGCATTAACAAATGCTGCTCCACTTATTGTAGCAGCTGGATTATTTGCATTTGTAGTTCTTGTTTCTCTTACTACGTATGTTGTATTATATGAAGGTGAAGAAACTGTTGAACCAGGATCTCTTAAAGTATCAACTGCTGAATATGGTAATCTGTAAACTAATGAATTAAAGCTTGCGCCATATATAGTTTTATCACTTACTGTATTCGCTCTGAATTTAACTGTTCCGCCATCATCCCATTCAACACTTGCAATGTTATTCATTCCATATCCACTATTAAATTGAATATCAAAAATATACAAATATAATTCAGTTGAACTTGAACCTTGACTTATTCCTCTTGCTCTACATGTACCTCTTAGAGTACCGCCACCATCAGCTGCATCGTATAAATCAATTGTCTCAAAAGTAGCAATGTCTGGCATTCCAAGAGAACCCGTCTCATTTAATTTAATATAGTTTCCAAGATTTAATGTTTGTTGTGTTTGATTAATATCAATAGTAGCATCAGCTCCTCTTGGTTTATCAACAGCTAAATATTTTGTTGTTGTATTTTCAACTCTAAATCCTTTTACGTAAGATGTGTTTGGTTCTATACCAATCGCTAATTTAGTAGCAGACCCACCATTACCTGATGTTAAATAACCATTATTGCTTCCAGTATCTAAATGTTCTCTTACATTTAACTGATATGGATTAACTGAGTAATCTCCTGACTCTTCAAATGTTCTTCTTGCTAATCTTTCTGTTAATTCTGTTTCTTGGTTTTTATCTGTCTTATCAACAGCTGATCTACCATCTTCAATAACGATAAGAGTAATATAATCTGTTTCTACTCTTGATGATAAGTTTAATGGCTCTTTAATAAGTGTTGTTGAAATACGATATCTTCTTGCACCAGGAGCTGCTGTGTTTGGAGTTCCTGCTGCATTATCTAATAAACTTGTATCTGTTGTAGAATCAACAATATCTTCTGTAACTTTTAAACCGATAATATAATCTGGAGTGTTTGTATATTTGTCTAAGATTAAAGATCCTGCTGGTACATAAACAAATGTACCTGAAATAAAGTATACACCTTCTTCTATATTAACTGATGATCCAAGTCCTGTAGGAGTATCTGAAGTTGGTTTTACTTTACCGTATCTTACAGTACTTGCATTTGAAACAAACTCTTCTTCTGCTGCAAATGTTGATGTAGCATTGTTTGTACCTGAACTTGTATATTTAACATAAAGAGTTGCTGGATCTCCAGATCCTGATGCAACAACATCTTGCACAACAGCAGTTACACCAGTTGTTGCTCCCGTGATTGTGGTTCCAGTAAATTCAGTTAAGTAATTATCTGCGTTTAAAGAGCCAACAGATGAATGAGTGAATGATGATTCTATTTTTATAAAATCATATTCTACGTTAAGTGTAACTTTACCGTTAACAACTCTTGAACCATCTTTAAATGAATATTGACCGTGTCGATCTATTTGCGACTGAAGCGCTGTTTGTAATTGGGTAAGCTCTCTTGCTTGAACTGAATATCCTGGTCTAAAAAGAACTCGATGAAAATTCTTTGTTTCATCAAAATCGTCTAATGTGTAACCAGCTGGTAAGTTTACTATTGTTGTTGCCATAAATCTCTCTTGCTAATATTATTTATATTAGAATTCTATAATTACTTTTATATCTTCAATCTGTGTAGTTGTTCTACTGATAGGATTTCTATTCTCTAAGAATAAAATATCGCCGCTCATTCTATCTACTTCTGGATTTCCTAAAGCTGCTGAAGCATGTAATAAACAATTACTTGTACTTGTTTGTCCTACTACATTTTCTCCATTTGCAAATGCTTTATAACCCGTCTTATCATTTTGATGATATCGTAAATAGTCATTTGTTGTATCTTTTTCTACTAGGTATGCTTGTGCTCCAGATGTTTGTCCTACTAATAATTCATCAATTGTAAAATCAGTAGCATTATCTGTTGACCCAGAAGCTGCAATTGCTAAATAGCTTGTTGCTTTTAATGTATTGTCTGTTGCAATTGTTCCTGCTAAAGGAGTTGCATTATAATCTCTTGGTTCATCAAATAAAGTAATTTGTCTAAAGTCATTACCTACTGTTAAGTCTCCGCCATCGTTACCGTCTAATTTAGTATTCAATGAGATAAAGAATCCACCAAGTTCTGATACTGGGTCTGTTCCATGTCCTGCTTTTGGAGTAAGAACTGCTCTTGCTGCTGCATCTGAACCGCCGCCTCCAGAAAAAGTAACATCGACTACTCTATAATTAGTACCTTTACCTGTGACTGTAATTGCTGTAACGGCTCCACCTGAAACAGTAGCAGTTGCTGTTGCTCCTGTACCGTCTCCTGTAATTGTAACTGTTGGAGCAGATGTATAACTTGTTCCGCCTGCTGTGACTTCAATTCTTTCGATACCTGCTGCTGTTGCAGAGGCTATTGAAGCTTTTTGATTTAGATATTGAGCATAATCAGCTTCTGTTAACTGAGCTTCTGCATGAGCGTCTGAAGCCCATGAAAAAGTAACAATACCTGTGACTGAACCTGTTGGAGCTCCGCTTAATGTTAATACAGAACCGTTAACTGCTGCGACTGTTTTTCCAGAACCTACGTTTGTTCCAGCCACTGTCATACCAACTGTAATCTCGTCTACAGTTTCTGTTAATATCATAGTTGTCGTCGTTGTTGCGACAGCGACAGTTGCTTCTGTGTTTAATGAAATTGTTTTAACAGGCATATAACTATTTGTTAAGAATTTTTCAGCGTCTTCAACACCTGTTGTATACATATATTTCCATGTATATCCATCAGACTCTGCTGTTGGATCAGTTAATGTTTGAGTAGGCTGAATACTTGAAGCTCCACCGCCTGCTTTAATACATTTATATACTTTAAATTCTGCAGTAATAATATAGAATGCTTTATCAAAGATGCTTGCATCATCTGAATCCCAAGCATAGTATGAACTACCTGAAGTCCAAGTATGTCTTGGTACTACATGAGCAATTTCTGTTCCTACAATTTTCTTTAAACCAATAAGATTAGATCTTGCTTCTCCAAGTTGGTCAAGAGTATCTGCTGGAGTAAATGGTGTTGTGTCTGTTGTATCTGATGTAGTAAGAGACCATACGTCTGATTTACCTATTCCTACATAAACACTTGAACTACTTACTTGTTGCTTTAATTTCTTTGCATTAGTTGTTCTAAAATTCGATGTGATGATTGCTGCCATGCTGCTTTCCTGCTATTATTCTATGTGTACAAAAGTACCTGTGTTATATTTATTTATATCACTTGAGTCAATAGTTTGTATAGTTTTGTTACCTAAAAACTCAATTGTTTGGTTAGTATTATAAAGACGAGCTGTATTAAAAAAATTGGCTGTGCCTTTCCTTTGGTTATATCCATTATTTATAATGGTTCTAAAATCTGTATTTACGACCTTGACTGTATGTGCTGGTAAGAATTTAACAGCGGTTTCAGTTGATGTCATAATTGATCCAGCTGATTGTCTTGGATTTGTTTTAACTTCAGTAATTAATGTATCTACATCATTATGATTTAAAGAGAGGTCTAAGATCTCTTGTTGATCAGCTACACGTACTTCGTTATTGACTGCGCTTCCTATTCTGACATCCGGATCTATGATATAACCGTTACCAGCTTCAGTAATACTTACGCCACTTATTTCTCCGTCTGCATTTAACGTAAAGACAGCAGTTGCTGTGACGTTTGTAGATAAGAGATTACCTAAAGCATCTTTTGATTGTGGTTGAGGAAATACAAGAGATGGTGCGACTGTATAATTTTTATTCGCCAAGCCTATAAGATCAATACTTGCGATCTTACCTGCATTAGTATTTGCCGCGACTGAACCAAAGAGATTAGAAAAATTTGAACCCTCTGAAGTAATTGTAATATTATCTTGATCAAGTCTTCCGTCTGAGTCAATTGCAATCGATACAACTGGAGCGACGCCAGTCTGTCCTGATATATCAATACCATTAAATGTCACTGCCGGAGCTGATGAATAACCAAATCCAGGTTCTACAATCGTAACGGATTCTAAAGCTCCGTCGAGTTTAGTAGCGGTTGCTGTGGCTGTTGCGCCTGTAAAGGTATGACTTGTACCAGATCCCACGCTCGTAATATCGATAACAGTTCCACCGTTTGTAGCTGAGAGAGATACTTTATCTCCCGTTGATGTCTTAATAAAATATGATGTACCATTCACTAAACCACCGATCGCTCCTCCACCACCAGTTGAATATGTTACAGTTGCTCCGACTGGTAAAGCCGCTTGTTGAGCAGTTGTTAATTTAATTGTATTATCGACGATATGTACTGTACCAGATCCTAATGTATCTTCAAGGCTTCCGTTAAAGGTTATTGCTGACGGAGCCGCGACAGAAAGAGTTGGTACATTATAATCCTTACCGCCATTACCGATTGTAATAGAAGATAAAGAACCGTTTGTAAGTACTCCCGTCAGAGTAGCGGTTGTAAACCCTGAAGGCGTTCCACTATCACTTGACGTAATGGTAGGAACGCTGGTATAACCACTCCCTCCTGATGTTACTGTGATCGCGTTAATCACTCCTGTCTTTAAAGCAAGAGATAACGTACCTGTTCTATGTATTTTAGCTGTTGTTGTAGGTAAGAATGTAGATACAAACATCTCTACAAGTACTGGTATATCTTCAGGTCCTATAATACCAGGTTGTGCTCCAGGCATTCTACTGAGTGTTAATGCATCTGTAAGAGCCGCGCCAGTTAATTCTAAGAAGATTAATATCTCTGAGAAATATATAAACCCTGCTGGATGTACTAATCTATCGTAAGAGAGTTCCCAGTCAGCTAAATTTTTACCTGTCTTGATTAAATAGGCGAACTTCTGATATTTTTTACTGTCTTGTACTACGATCGTATCTGATAAGAAACCCTTTTTATCGAGATATATACCACCCTTTGTAAGAGCAGCATTTGCTTCCCAGTCACCGCTTGACGGTACTAATACTTTATCATAAGGAAACTCAACCTCAACGGAATCATTAAATAATATACGAAAGAAAATTTCTATACTATCAGCTGAACCACGTAACTTATAAAAGTCTATGATCTGTTTATATAGATTCCTTTTATCTACTGTGACTCCTCTTGGAATGGTAGCAGCGATTTCTTTCTGCATGAGCTCTAAATAATTTGTATCATTACGATCTATATCCATAGCGGATTCTATGGTATTCATAACATAGGAAGGTCCTGGACCGACCCAATATTTAACGATTGTAGTGAGCTTTGCTGTATAATTATTATATCCACTGAGTCCATTAACTGTAAATGTCTTACCTATTTCAGATGTTGAATTTACAAGCGATCCAGGTAATTCATTACCGTTAGTAATTGCTACATTGATATCATTTAAAGATATTGTAGTGACTGTACCATTAGGTGCTGTTAATACTAATGTAGAATCAGCTCCTGTCTCATCTGTAAAGAAACGATTGTTCTCATTTTGTGGATCTGGTATTCTCATCTGAACTTGATTATTAAGTACTACATCATCAAAAGTTTCTGTTTCTTGATATATAAACTCATCCATATTCTGAAACGTATAATACGCTTCTAAAAATTTAGTTAATTGTACCTTATCTTCTAATATCTCAGACGGTATTAACTGATCAATACGTATATTTTCTTTTGTTTCAGCTAAACTTCCATGATCGACTTCGATCGCACCTGGAGTTAATGTATTCTTATGAGGCATGGTGTTCCATTATGTTTTAAATCTTGATGTTGTGTTATATGTAATACTACCAGCTGAACCTGCAACTGCGATGGTATCAATCTCTGGTGTTATAATAACGCTATTATTATCTATCGATATTAACTGATCTCTCTTTGGAGCAAGGTCTAATGAGTTAGGTAATACTGTAATCTTAATATCTGTTGTTGCATCTGGTAAAAAGCTATGAAGAGTAAGAGTACCCTTAGTGATATCAATCGTACCAGCATTATTAATCACAGTCACATTCTCTAAATTAACGACCTTATATACAATAACTGTACGATTTGTAGATCCTGCAATTGGTATATCTCCAAAGAAATGATCTACGTTATTAATCTGAAACGCACTTGATGTTAATATAAAGGCTGTTGAATTACCACTCTGATAGAAGGGTGATGTAAAGCTTAAACTAAAATCATTAGGAAGTGTTGATACATTACTCGGTGTAATGGTCTGAAACATTCTTGGTCGTATAATAGTATTCAATATAGAAGGATCTGAGTTATCTATTGCTCGTGTTAATTGAGAGTGCCTAAATACACCATCAAATTTATTTAAGTTATTAAAATTATAATCTGAAATAGTATCTCTTACGACTGATTGTAATTCAACTGAGCTTCTATCTGTTAAGTTAGGGTTATATTTAAAATTACAGTCAATTTCTAAGTATGTAAAATTAGTATTGACGATTTCAGGTGTAATAGAAACGACATTCTTTCCTTTTAATATCACACCAGTAATATCTGTCTTCTCAGCTGTTGTTAACTGATCTGCTAATAAAGGTTTAATTGCGATATATACCTTACCATAGTCAGGTGGATCATTATCTTCTCCGCCCCATGTAGATATTGAATCGATATTACTAAACTCTTTCTTTATAATAGATGCATAGTCATCAGCTGTGACCGCTCTGTTTTGAGCAATAAAGGTAAGAGGTGCATTAAATCGTATTGACTCCATCGTCTCTGCATCTACACCACCAGCAGCGGCCGTATCGAGAGTCACTGTAATCCCTGAGAATCCCCCGATAGAATCAACCATAGAGAAACTGTTAGCTCCATTTGATTCCTTCCCTTGAGTGGTGACGTAATCGATTGTAACGATATTATTATTAGACGGCTTAAACCCTGTTACTCCATCACCGAAATATACCTCATAATAACCACTTGGATTTTCTTGTAGGTAATATACCTTTGATTCTGAATCAACGTTCTTTAATGTCTCAAATTTTGTATATACGTCGAATGAGCTTGACTCTTCGTTTGACTGTACTCTTACTCTTAATGTACTTGTATCAGCATCATAATCTGACAGTTGAAATTTCTGATTCTCTATATCATTATCAACTCGATATTTTAATTCTCTTACTGTACCCTCTGCTATAATAACATCATTATATTGATATGTATTCGCAGTGACAGCACTCAGTGTTGCTTGCTGTGTTTCTAATACAACGTACTGAAACTCTTCACCACCGACGATCGTATTTAATTTAGTCCCTCTTGTGAGGTCTACGACGGTTGGCTTTGTACCTATCTCTGATGAGACATCGACTATAATATCTACTTTACCTCTTGGAGATAAGACTGATCGCGGTGTATATCCTAACAGCTTTGCTCTTGTCACAACATTGCCACGTATCTGAGCTGAATCTAAAAAGGATTCATTTAAACTATAGTGAGCATTCAGAGCGTTATAATGAGTGTTATAAGCTAAGACATCTAATAGGACATTCAATCCACTTCCGTCAAAGTCATAATCATTAAACTCTGTTTGTTGTTTTAAAAAGTTCTTTAAATTCTGCTTAATATCTGCAAAATCTAATTCGGTTACATTTAAATTTGTTGCCATGTGTATCTACCTAAGACGTCTTAATACTATCTCAACTGCTGCAGCTGAATCATATTCTTTTATTTTAAAATTAACTATTATCTTATAAGAGTTCTGTTGAGACAGATCAGTGATATCGATATTCGTCACTCTTACTCGTGGTTCGTATTTACTTAATACTGTACGAATGTTATCTCTTAATTGTATCTCTGTTATATATCCAGCCGGCTCAAAGAGTAATCCGCGAAGATTAGCACCTAAATCATCTTGAAAAGGCCTTTCAAAGAAATTAGTAATTAAAAGATTCTTGACAGCATTCTTAATCGCTGCATCATCCTTTAAAGGTATAATATCCTTACGTATAGGATGAATCTTAAGAGAAAGATCTAAGTCTCTCCAAGGCTTCTTCTTAGATACAATTCGAGCTTGTTCTAAGTTGCCTGAGATCTGTTTATCGCCTGTATATAATCTTGCCATATAGTTATTTATATCGTTTACTCGCTACTTTCAGGTACTGTTAAGCTATTTGTTGTTGCAACTGCTGTCTGTATTGATGGTGGTAAGTCTATTGTAGATGGAAAGCCTACGATCTTTAAGAAATCGCAGAAGGTAAATGTAATAAACTCTGTTAAAGAACTCAGTCCTATTGCGTCGAAGAACGCTGTGACCTTTTCCATCCACACTTTAATCAGATATGTCTGCCATTCCTCTGCAAACTCTCTTGCTCTCTTTAAAAGACGTTCTTTATTGTACTCGTCTATATCTACATTGTTATCAAAGTCTCCGCCTAAGAGATCATTTAAGCTATAACCGAAGATCGATATCGCTTCTAACTCCTCTGTTGTCTTATCTCTTATAAGAGTCTCTAAGTCGAGCTCTTCTAACGCTGGTATGGTAGGAAGACCGAGTGCACTCCATACCTCATCAAAGGCACCTATAAGGCCTGTGAACCCTCCATGTAAGAGTAAGTTCATCTTCTTTGCGACCTCACTCCTTATGTAATTTATCACAGATGCTTTTTTAAAGTCAGCAGTCTCAAATTTGTTCCAGACCCGATACTCCTCAGGTATTTTTAAATAGAGGTCGTCGATGTCTTTTAAAAAGAGAGAATCAGAGATGCTCGAAGGATCTCTTAAGAAAGAAATGATCTCTATTTGTATACCTAACACTGTTACGTTAAAGTCTATAGGAAAGAGTGTATGAATAAGCTCAAGAATCTTCTTCTGTACGTACATCGGATATTCAGCAGCAAGACGAGTCATCATGATATCCCATTTCTTTTCTGGTATGTCGATCTTTTCCCAATGAGGATTGTATATGTCTAGGATATCTTCTTCTATCTGTTCTAATTTGTCTTTCAGATCTTTCAGTTCTTCTGGATAGCGATAAGCTTGAGTCGCAAGACCGCCAAAGAGATTAGAAAGATTCGCTGGTGTGGGTAACAGAACGTCAGGACATTCGAGAGAAGGGAGCGTAATGCTTGGAACAGCCATTATATTACAGTAGTTTTTATAAGAGATTTAATTTTTATAATACCATCAGATTCAATGTTTGTTGTACCACTATTTGTAATTGATAAATTATTATCCTTATCAATAGTTATTTTTGCACCTTTTGCGTGTTCTACAGTAATTTTTTCATCGCCATCTTTATTCTGAAATTCTATTTTATGCCCAGCCTTTGTGTGATGTACCTTATTATCTGGTGACGCGGTCGACGGTAGATCTCTTTCGTTATTCGTTTTTGTGGCAACTGATCCCATTACCATAGGATCTTGAGCACTCGGACCATCACGAAAGAAGCCGACGACCCATGAACCTACCTCTAGATGATGATTACCACCATTACCTTTCAATGAAGCGGATGTTACGGGCATCATAACTGTTGCCCAGGGAAGATCTGACACTGCAATATCATCAGCATAGAAGCCAAAACATCGAACTCTTACTCGATTTAAGCCTTCTGGATCATTTATATCTTCAATCTTACCTGTAAACCAGGTGAATTGACCACCAATGTATTGATCATCATGTCGCTGTATCATTCTTTTTTCCTCCAATACCTTCAAGTTCTTTAATAAAGGAATCTTTTTTCGCTGTCACACTCATAAAATAACCATCAGAACCGAAATGATGGACAATACCTGTGATTAAATGTTTACCTGACAGTGTCTCATCCTTTTTTTCTTCGCCTGCTATGATCTCTTGAGTAACATCAGCCTGTTTTAAAAGTTTTAAATCAATAACCGTACCTACTTCTAAATCAAAATCGCCGGTAAGTAATAATTCTTGTTTAATTGTATTTAAATTATGATGATAAGCTTCTGCTTTTAATATACTCTGATCAGTTGGCGCATGATAATTTTTAAAATTTGTAAAAGATCCGCTGTTATATGATATAAAATAATTCTTACCTGCCACATGATCATTTATTTTTGAGCCGTCTATTTTAATTTTATCTGTGATAGGAGGATTTTTATTTAATTTATTAATAGAATCGCTATATGACCAATCAACTTTATTTGATTTTTTATTGTATATATCTATTTTATGAAGAGTTGATCCAAATGCTCCTGCACCTATTGCATTATATTTAGAAAGATTTAATGTTTGTCCTAAGATCTTCTGAATTTTTTTTCTTTCTTCTTCATAAAGGTCTTCCATTGAATTAAGAGATGATTCTTTATAGTTCGGATTATTATCGTATGTATCGTATACTTCTTTATCTAATATTTTTTTATATGAATCAAAAACAAGACCACTCTTGGCTGTTTCATAGAAATAGCTTGGAGTTCCATCCTCAAATGCATTTCTTATAAGCCAGGAAATTGCTGCTAACGGACGTATTCTTGGGTAGATACCCTTAATAGCAGTCGTTGACGAAGTACGTATATCAATCTTACTGTCTAATTCTCCTGTTACTATAGAATTGATCAAGAAACTGGGAGTATTATTAAACGATCGTGTAAGAACTTTTACATTATTAATATAAGCATGCTTTGAAACACAATGTAATGTGTAAGCTTTTGATGCAGGAGTTGGAGTACTATAGTCTCTGATTTCTGCAACGTATACTTCTAATTTAAATTGTTTATTTTCTTTACTCTTAATGTCTCGTCGTTCAATAACTAACTCAATCTTTTCGTTACCAGCAATTTTTAAATAATCAATCAGTGGTATACTATCTAAAATAAATAAATCTACGATAAGAGAAGACGTATAGAGACTCTCTTTTACCTTTATATCTTTTATAATACCACCAATCTTTACGACTAATCCTTGATTCGAATAAAAGTCTGCCTTACTTACTTTATAAGCTTTCGGTGTAGCGGCCATTCTATTGACCTCTAAGTTATAACTCTTACTCATTTAGAAGTTCTTCATATTGATTAACAAAATCATCGATATATGCTGGATCGACATATCTGATATTCGATCTTGAATCATTCTCATCGATGATATGTTGTCTATTAGATACAAATGAAAGATCTAATGGATCAACGCCACCAACAATATGATTTAAATTTGTTACAGGTTTTTGATCTGCATCATTTGTACGATAATAATAGTATGGAGCTTCTGCATATTTGTATACGTTATATGTCGATACTGAATCGCCTGATGTCTGTCCAACAGCTAATTCAGTGGTTGCTTGACCTAAAGCGCTTCCTATAAAGGCTCCGCCAGTAACATTTTGTACTACGAGTTGAGAAAGATCAGCATTTTTTATAGTAAGAGTACCTGTTGCAGAACTTGTAGCACCTGTAACTGTCTCTCCGAGTGTAAACCGCCCTGATAGACTATTCCTATGATCGGTTATAAGCCCGTCAGTGTCACGAGTTATCACTGGATTTGTTTCAATTACATATCCTTCATACTCTTTTTCAATATACGTAAAGATATCCTCTTGACTCATTGGCCAAGCTCTCATACCATCATGTAAAAAATCATTAACTACAAAGAGAGTCCAATAGTATTGTGATGTACCATACAATCGTTGTGATACAATATCAGGTCTTTCGCCATTTTTTACTTCATAGAATTTATAAGCTGAATAGTTATCTAAAAAAGAAGGTAAAGGCCTTACTGATCTAAAAAGATCTACCATGTTTTGTTTAATACCTGTACGATTAAAGTCGTATTCTACTTTTGGAAATTGTTTAAAAAATGCCATGATTAACTGCCTCCGTCAAAGTAACCTTCACTTTGTTCATCTATATCTGTATCGTCTGGATAGAGATCTTGACGTACTAATTGACGTTCTTCTTGAAATGAAAGAGCTAATCCTACTTCAATAGGAGCTCCTGTACCTTGAAACACTGCATTAGTTGATTCATTAAATGTTGTTTGTAATGACGTTAAATATGCTGGTTTAATTACAGGCATATAAGGACTTGGGTCTCCATTTGTAAAGAATGTTATTTTAAAGAGTGGTGGATATGCAAGTGCAATTGAACCAGATCTCTTAGGATATAAGAATTTTCTAAATGTTCTTTCTATTTTTTTAGCTGTTTCTGTTTCTTTTGCGCTTTCTGGTATTAATTTAAAATTAAATTCAAATGTTCTTACGCTTGTACCTTCAAATGCTACTCTTGTATATGGATTAGCTGCAATTCCTTGCTTTAAAGCTCCAATTGCTCCTACTTTTGCAATATCAAGTCCCGTAAAAGATGCTGCTGCGTCTTTACCAAGTAATCCTGCTGCTACTGAATCTGATTCTGTAAAATTAGTCTTACCACCTGAGGGTGCTAAACCTGAAGCTGCTCCTAAGAGACCCATATCTAAATTAGTATAGGTTGCTCCGTCTGAAACTGAAATGCCTGTTGGCTGATATAAAAATATATCAACGTTTTGAGTAGCATTTGCTGGCTGCATTACTTTAAATTGTATACATGGGTGGCCATCATCAGCTTTTCTTCTTAATTCAGCTGGAAACATATATGTTTCTGATCCCATTGCCTCTTTATCAGTCTTTTCTTTGTTTGTTTGGTTTTCAGCCATACTTCTTACCTGTATAAATAAATTAAACTATAGAGTTATTTATATGAGTTACAGTGGTAAATACAAAATAAAGCATCCAGAAAAGTACGCGGGTAATCCAAGTAAGGTGGTATATCGTTCTCTTTGGGAAAGACAAGCGTTTAAATGGTGTGAAAACAATCCTAAAGTAAAGATGTGGAACTCAGAAGAGGTAGTTGTACCTTATAAATGTAAGACAGATAATAAAATTCATAGGTATTTTGTCGATCTTTTAATACAGATGGAAGATAAAAAGACTTATTTGATTGAGATTAAACCTAAAGGTCAAACTCAGCCACCTAAGAAACGTAGTCGTAAGACTAAGAAATACATAAATGAAGTCACTACATACGCAAAAAACATATCTAAGTGGGAAGCTGCTTCAGAATTTGCTGAATATAAAGGTTGGAAGTTTCAAGTATGGACAGAAGAAACTCTTAAAAATTTAGGTATAAAGATACTCTAATACTGTATAAATAGTTATATGGCAAGTTTATTTGACACATTACAAGCTGGAGCTCAAAGAGCCGGCGTTACTGCACGTACAAAAAAATCACAAAAATGGTTTCAAAAGAATGTAAAGAATCTTACAGTATCTCGTGCAGGTTTACTTAAAGATGACGCTTTAGAGAGAACAAGTAGAAATATACGTGGAAATATGTATATGTACTTTTACGATCCAAAACATAAAGCAACTCTTCCTTATTACGATAGATTTCCATTAACGATCATGATCGATCCAGCTCCTAACGGATTCTATGGATTAAACTTACACTACTTAAATTATAACGTAAGAGCAGCGTTTCTTGACGAGCTTATGGCATTAGGACCAGCAAAAGCAAAAGAAAATAGTCGAATTACAAAATTAAGATATGGTGTAATAAGTGGCGTTAAAAAATATAAAGAATTCAAACCTTGTTTTAAACATTACCTAGGTAAGCATGTAGTATCTCAGTTCGCGAAGGTACCAATGACAGATTGGGAGATCGCTATCTTCTTACCAGTAGAACAATTTAAAAAGAAAAGTAAGACTGCAGTATGGAATGAAAGTCTTAAAATCGCGAGAAACTAATGGCAACAATAGAAGATTTAAAAGCAACTATAGCAAAAAAAGGTGGATTGGCTCGCTCTAATAGATTTAACGTTATCTTTACTCCGCCTACACAATCTTTATTAAATTTAGATCCTCAACAGATTATAAGTTCAGCTATATCTGGTAATTTTAGCGCAAGAAACTTAATAAATGATCCAAGAGATATATCAATGTTATGCACATCAGTTGTCATACCAGGCACACAGATTGCTACATTAGATTACCAGGCAGAAAAACAAACAATAAAGATACCGTATGCTGAATTACACGATGATGTAACATGTACGTTTCTTTTAACAAATGATTATTATATGAAAACAGTATTTGATTCTTGGATAGGATCGATAGTAGACATGGATAGCTACAAAGTTGCATATAAAAGAGAAATTACTGCTGATGTTGTTATTCAGCAGTTAGACGAAAAAAATACTCCGATATATGGTGTTAAGCTAATTAATGCTTTTCCTACCACGATATCGTCAGTTGAATTGGGTAATGAGAATGAAAACTCTATCCAAGAACTTAGTGTAACAATGAGTTACGACAAATATGTGCCAGAAGGACCTTTAAGTTCTACTGGTTCTGCCTTACGAGCAGCTTTAGATATATTTGGTTAATGTAATATAGGAGAATATTATGGCTTTGCCAAAATTGAATGTTCCTCAGTATACGGTTACTTTACCGTCTACTCAGAAACAAATTAATATGAGACCTTTTCTTGTAAGAGAAGAGAAAGTGCTAATGATAGCTTTAGAATCTAACGATATAGAGCAGATTAGTAAAGCAGTAAAAAACATTATTTTAGATTGTTATGATTTAGAAAATTTAGATGATCTTACTGTATTTGATATTGAGTATTTGTTCTTACAATTAAGAGCAAAATCTGTAGGAGAAAATATGAACTTACAGATTAAATGTACTCAAGATGAATGTGATGGAATGACACCTATCATTATTAATATTGACGATATTGAGATAATAAATCAGAACCAAGATCGTACAATAATATTAGATGATGTTAATGGTATTGGTGTTGAAATGAAATACCCGTCATTAGAATTAATTAGTGGATTAGATTTTGAAGCTATTAATCAAGTTGATGGAGTAATGGAACTTATTTTAAAATGTATTGATGGTATATTTGATAATGATAACGTCTATGATTTGTCTAACGAATCTGCCGATGAAATCAAATCATTTATAGAAAGTCTAAACAACGAACAGTTTAGAAAGATTCAACAGTTTTTTATGGAAGTACCAGCAGTATATTATAAGAATACGTTTGATTGTAACAAATGTAATGCAAACAATGAGTTTGAACTCAGAGGCTTAAATAGTTTTTTTACATAAGCCTCTCGCATTCTAGTTTGGCTAATATGTTCCAAACTAATTTTGCATTAATGCAACATCATAAGTACAGTTTAACAGAAATTGAAGGAATGATGCCGTGGGAGAGGGAGATATATTTATCTTTACTACAAGAGCACATTCGTGATGAGAATGAAAAAATAACAACTATGAATAATAGGAGAAGGAGATAATAATGGCTGAAAATACAGATAACAGCAGAAACGAAGTCGAGATTGACTTAGATAAGTATATGGCAATGATCGAAAAGCTCGATGAGCAAGAAGATCAGATTAAAGAGATGAAAGAAGAAGCTAAAAGAGCTAGGGATCAACTCTCACCGCCTAAACATAAGTTTATGGACCTCTTTTTAGATGATAACATACTTAATGAGAAAGCAATCATTGGGTTTATATCATTTGGATTGATGGTAGTCTTTGGAATGTGCGACTTAGTCACAGCATTTATGGGACAAGATTTACTTATATCAGACACAATTTATACATCATTTGTTGTAGTAACACTTGGCGCATTCGGCATCAGCGAAGCTGGTAAAGCATTCGGTAAATAAAAAAATAAGGATCGATCATGGCAGACGATAAGACACCAAAAAAACCTCTGACAACAGCAAAAGGAATTAACGAGCTCGTTGAACAAATGGAGGCTAATAATAAGTCTACCAAGAATATTGAAAAAGATCAGAGAAATACACGTAGGCATTTATTAGAAATGAAAAAAATGCAGACTGTTATAGCTGACTTTCAAGCACGTACGGTATATGGTTTTGAAAACTTCCAAGATATGATTGATTCAAACTCTCTGCAGGGTCAAGAAGACGCAAGAGAGAAATCTACGATTTTTCAAGAAATAAGAGATGAATTAAGGAATCTTCCAAAAGATACTGCACAAGCTAATAGTGAAGAATCGCGTAAAGGTCGAGGTTTAGGATTAGGTAAGCTTGGTGGTATATTAGCTGGAGCAGGTATAGCTGCTGCTGGAATAGGAGTAGGTATTGCAGCAGTTTTTTATACAGCTCCTAAGCTTATTGAAGCATTCGAAGATATGGATGTTAAAAAGATAGCATCTAATGTTGAAACTCTTGTTGGTATTAACCAATCAGTTGAAGAGAAGGGCGGCAATCTACTTAAAGATGGTGGATCGCTTGCTCTTGCATTGACAGGAATAGGAGTAGGTCTTCTTGCTTTAGGTATAGGATCAGCTGGTAATGCTGCAGTAGATAAATTCTTAGATGATGGCTGGGCTGAAACAATAGTAGATAATGTAACTACTCTTTTAAGTATTAGTCAATTACAAGGTGGATCTCTTAGTTTCTTAGGTCAGGGTGCAGGCTTTGGATTAGCAATGACTGGTATTGGATTAGGACTTGCGGCATTTGGTATAGGTAAAGCTACTGATGGCGTAGGAGGTGCTATTAATAAATTTGCAGCTGGTGATAATTTTGCTGAAAGAATTAAAAAAGAAGTTGAGACTCTACTCTCAATTGACATGTCAAATGCTGATGGTAAAAAATTAGATTTTATAGCTACCATGTCATCTCTTGGACTTGGTTTAGTTGCATTTGCTATAGGTAAATCTACATCAGGTGTCGCAGAGAGTGTAAACTTTTTTACAAGAGGTGATAATTTTGCAGCTGATATTAAAAAAGAAGTTGAAACACTCTTAGAAATACCAAACTTACCTGGCGTTGCTGGAGACACTGTTGGATTTTTAGCTGTTATGGGTGGCATATCAGCTGGTCTTGGCGCCTTTGCAGTTTCTAAAGGAGCTGCAGGAGTTGCTGAATTCTTAAATCTCGGTGGTAATTTTGCTACAGGCATAAAAGAAGAAACCGATGTTTTATTAACTATAGGAGAAGGAGCAGATGAAGAACGATCTAGAAGAGCAGCTGCTGCTTTAGCTCATTTATCAGGTGGTTTAGCTCTCTTTGCAGGTAGCAAAGGTCTTGGAGCAATTGCAGGTCTAGGCGCTAGTGTTTTAGACTTTTTTACTGGTAACAAAAATCCTATTGATCAAGCAATAACTCTTGGCGATAATGCAGATCAAGTTCAAGCTGGTGCAGACGCATTTATGACTTTTGCTGATGCATTGACTAAATTTACCAATGTAAGTATTGATTTTGATGCTGAAGCTCTTGCAAAAGATCTTTATGCTGCTTCTAAAACTCTAGAGCTAGCTCTTGTAGGAGGTACTGAAGGGCTTATATTTAAAGAAAGATTTGTAGGTCTTAATAATCTTACAGGTGATATGGATCAAGCTGTATCAAGCATTAATAGGTTGAAGGATAGTCTTTCATTAGAAGTCCAAGGAGGTGCATCGATGCAAGTACCTAATAAGATAGAAGGCCTTGTTGTTAATACTCTTTCAGTAGAAAATGCTATCTTAAAAATGCCTAATCAAAATTCTACTGGCTCAAATACAAACGTTGTAAGAGGTGGAGATCAAATAAGGGGTGGTGATAACTATGTCTTTAACACTTCATCAGCCACTGATTCTATTACAGAAAGTCTTTCTAACAGATAAAAAAAAGGGACCCACCTTTAAGAGTCCCTGAAAAAACTGTGGTGAAGTTTTTTAATTCAAATTAAGATTCCTTAGCGAGTTTCGCAAAATAACTTAACGTATCATCCTCAGATGAATTGTCGGCTGGAACTTCTTCAAAAGGATTATCATCTGCTGTTAACGTTGGAGCCGGAGCTGTTGGCGTAGCAGCATAAGGATCAGCTGCTGGTGCATGACCTGCATTGATACCTAATACCTTGTTGAGTTTCATTGATAGTTCATCGTAAGTCTTATAGTTGTTTGGCTCTAAGAACTCTTGTAAAGAATAGATTTTATCATAGACTTCAGTAAGTCTTGCTTCATCTCCACCGTGTAGGGCAGAAGCTGAAGAGAATTCTGATTTGTCATAGTTGACCCACCCTTCTACTTTTCTGATTTTGATTTTAAAGTCAGCGCCTTCCCAGAAATCGTAAGGATTTACTGGTTCTTCATCAGCGAACTGAGGTTGCATGACGTCCATAATCTTATCAAAGATCTTTTTACCAAATTTATAAAGATATACTTTACCTTCATTTTGAGGATTATCAGGATCAGATACGACTAGCACATTTGATACATAGTGCAGTCTTCTTTTCCTTTCTCTTGCGAGAGCTTTATCTTCATCGCGTCCAGAGTTCCAAAGTAAACCATTTGATTCACTGACTGGATCTGGTTGTCCAATGGATGTTAAAGAGTTTTCGATGTACCATAAGCCAGTAGGTCCTTTGAACCCATGATCCCAATACCTTACCCAAGGAAGATCTTCACCTTCTTTAGCTGGTAGGAATCTGACTACGGCGTAACCGTTTCCTGCTTTATCTCGAGACGGTTTCCAAAACCTATCGTCAGCATAGCTGTTAGATTCTGTTTTGGCTGTTGATACCGCTTCCGCTGCTTTTACGAGTTTATCGATTGATGAGCCTCGCATGCTCTTTAAGTTGTCTAATGACATAGTATATTTCTCCGTATATTTACTGAATTATCCACTTTATTCATAATGTATAGTTATATTATACCACATTACGTGGCATTTGTAAAGGTCTTTTTTAATAAATGTAAACACTTATCTCGATCGAACTTTACGAATGGTTTGTATTTCATAATCTTTCTATAGATATCTGGCCATATGATAGTGTCCGTAATCTTTTTATTTTCACGTTCTACAAACCCAAGTATTGAATCCAAGATGACTATTGTTTCCAGTAGTATTTCTTCTTGCATCCAAAGCTTGATGATTAATGGATGATTATTCTCTTCTGCTTCTAACAGCGAATCAAACGATACATCCATATCATTAAGTTTATTTATATCGTTTTGAAACTGATACGATAGAGATTCCATAATCTTTTTATGATCTCTATAATATCGTTCTCCACCTTCGTTAAGCATATCACCGACATACTTAACATCGTTTTTAAAGTTAGCAATATAGAACTCTTTTAATTCGTCCTCATATGTCTTTGCTAACTTGGCAAAGAAGTATTTATCTTTGCGCTTAAAGAATGATGTTGGTTTTACTGAAGTCTTAAAATGATACTTAACTGCGTCATATCCATCTGTTTCGAAATGGAGTTTAAGCGCATTGTATAGTTTATAAGATTCAAACGGGTCATTCATAGAGGTAGTTTATTTGTCCTCTTGACTTTAATCAAGTTTAAGCTTGCTGCTTCTTCTTGGATCTTTTGTTTAAGCGAATCAGTTAAGAGTTTCTTCATGTTTTTATAGTCCATCTTTCTCTCTTCAACTACGTATGCTGCAGCATCTATGTATGACATATTGTTATGAGCAACTAAATGCTCGACCGCAGCAGAGAATCTCTTCTTTGTCATGATCTTTTCATCTATAGGATTATCCGACAAAATCTTCTCCTTCATTCCAAGCGCAGCCTGTAAGACCACCTGCTTGTAAACCTTGTAAGGTTCTTAATACTTCTTGAGCATTTCTGCCTGTATCTAATGCATTGACTGATACATGTTGAATGACTCTATTTTTATCAAAGATAAATGTCGCTCTGTAAGCTACGCCATTATCATGATCGACAATGCCTAACTCTTCTGCAAGTTGTAATCCACAGTCAGCTGCAAGTATATGATCAATTTCTCCAATCATATGGTTGTCTTGTTTCCAAGCCAGTTTGCAATACTCGTTATCTCCACTAATACCTACAACATTTGCATGCTCTGTAAGTATATCCATCCCTGCAATTTCTGTTGGACAGATAAACGTAAAGTCTTTTGGATAAAAGTATACGACTGACCAATCTTTTTTAAGTGGTTGGAATGTCTCATGTATATCCACTTTCACAAATTCATTTTCTTTATTAACTCCCTGCAGTGAAAAGGCGGGGAAATAATCTCCTACTGTTAACATATTTTTCTCCTAAAATACTCTCATTAAAATACAGTCAGCATTAACTCTGCCTGATGGGTTACTTATTTTTGTTGTTAATGATTCCCATACTTTTTCGATCTGTTTCTCAGTCTTATTAAGTATCATGGGTAATATCTCATCAGGTTTTCTGATGGTCGCTTGTTTGCTTGAACTATTAAAGTTCTTAATTGATGTGCCAGAGACTTCGAATCCTCCAACAGAATCAGTTACATATTCTATAAGTTTCTTATTCTTTCTATTGTAGACATATAGCTTATTCTTACCAGGTATCATTACTGGATTAATCGACGTCAATTTGACATTATTATCTTCTGTACAATATTGTAACTTATTGACTTGTTGATCAGAAGCTTTAATCTTTTTAGCTCTTGGTATCTTTGTGGCTTTAAAAGAAGAACGTAGTTTTTCTAAGTCAGCAAAGACGTCTTCAAACTGCTTCATAATCTTTTTCTTATCGCCTTTTGAGTAATGTGAATATCCTTCAACGCAGTCATCGCATGTTCTTTCATATGCTGCTTTAATATTTTCATATTCAGGTTCGATAAGATCTTTAAACATATTGATAGCATTACCTTTCAATCCATGTCCTTTAAATCTGTTATAGCAACTAAAACCTTGCTTATAATCTCCATCAAACCAACCTTCAACAATGACTCTATCCCAATCGTGATAGATAGTCTCTAAGACTTTTCTTCTTGTTCTTTCAGCTGGACTGATAACGACTATTGCTGCTTTTTCTTTCTCTTCTATTTTTTTAAGCTTTAATCCTTCTGCATACATCTCATCGATAAAGTCTTTAACTGTATCAAGCTTGTTTTCTTCGTATTTAAATCCACGTGTATGGAGTTTAATGATCTTATTGACTTTACTAAACTTCCAATCTTTTAGTCTCTTAAGTACTGATACTTTCTTTTTATCGTATCCACAGTAGTCCATAGCAAACTGATATGTAGTGGGCATATAATCTTTTGTCTTATAAAAGTAATTATACCAATGAGCGCCTTTGGTCCATTCAGTTGAACTGAACTCTGACTCTTCAGTATAGATTGGTTCTGGTCCAAGATACTTTTCATCAAGACTTGGTCCTCTTTTCTTTTTACGTGCTGCCATATTTCTCCTTATTTTATATGTTGTATATATTATATAACATTTCTTATCAAATGTAAACGATTAATTTTTGTTTGAGATAGTCGAGCTGACGCGGGTGATAAGGAGTTGCGTTGATTCAGCTCGACCATTGTTTTTTTATGAGTTAACTTTAAGGACAAAATTCTCAGCTGCATCTTCTGCATATGATTCATTATGTATGCCCATTGGTGAGATCTCTGTAAGTATTTTGTCTATAAATTTATGTACACAATATATTCCATCTTGTCTTCGAGTAACTCGAGCGTATCTATTTTCGTTTTGATACGATGATAGTTCTTCGTATTCATGACTCTTTTCTATAAGTAAATCTATCTTTTCTTCTAAGTCATCAAGTTTATTCATTACATCGTCAAAATTATACATCGTCATCTCCTTCAATTATCATATAATAAACTGTGCCAGTAGCGCATGCCGCTATGATTGTGTAAACTAAAACTTCCATTAATTTCTCCTCATATTTGAAATGTCTTCAGCTTCTTGTTGGCTGATGACTGGTACTGCATTTGATTTATGCATCGTAGCAATACCTTTTACAAGAGTACCTGTATATACGGGTGACTCTTTTTTACTTGTATCTGATTTTGGATAGTTGCCATTCTGCATGTAATCTTCCATAATAGATTTATATTGTTTCTCTTGTTGAGCTCTCATCTGATCAAGCGTAGATACTTCTATTGTCATTGGTTTAAATACAGGTTTACTTTTCTTAACTGAATTTAAAGCGTGATTCTTTCTCTTACGGCCACAGGGTGAATACCTAAGTGATCCCATATAAAAATTAGTTGCACCCATTACTTAGGACCTCCATTGTGTCCAATCATAGTTTTTTGTTTTTGCTTCTCTCTCCATGCAAGGAAATGAATAGCTACTTCTCTTGTTGTGTGAGTTAGAGTACTCACGGACTGTCTTTTTGCTTTTTTCATAATCTAAATATTTGTCCTAATATATTGTCCACTTCTGGATCGTTTAAATGTCCCATGACATCTTCAGTAATACCACTATCGTAACAAAGCTCGCCGTGAAGCATGACTGCAACTTCCCATAGACCTTTTTCATATCCATAGGAGCCTTTATGTTGTATAACACTTGCGCCATAGCCATTTGGAAAGCTGTATACTTTTTGTATACCACCATTGTGTTTGTTTTTTTCAATTAAGTATTTGTTCATAATGTATATTATATCATAGTTTGGCTTAAATGTAAAGGTTTATTTTCAAAATAAGTGAAAATAATTAAATACCTCCTCTTGAATATGCTTGAATAAGATCATCTCCTTTAAGAGCTTCTCCTAACATGACTACTTCATTAGTAGATGCTATTGTTCTTTTAACACTACCATTGTTATATTGAATGTCAAGTACTGATCCATCATTTCTATCATCTGCATAGAACATAGAGTTTAATGAATGAGCATGTACAGACTTAACGCCTGTTGCCCACTCTTCAGCTTCTAATTTTAATCTTTGTTTTTCAACTCTGTCGTCATATTGACTCATCTTGTTTCTCCTTTTTCTGCCATTATAATTAATTGTCTTAACTTTTGATCCCATAGCAGTTTAAAATCTGGATCTTGAGCGTTATCTCGTGCTTTAGTTAAGGCTGCTGCTCGTTGCATTGTTGTAAGTCTTTTCATTAGTTCCACTCCTGGTCTAGCTTAGATGCTGCAAACGCATCCATATATGATGTACCTTCAAGATATCTTTCAATATTTTTTTCGCTGTGATACATATTTTCTGGCGAATTAAAATCTAAAGAGCCTGGCATTTGTTTACCAGCTTTCTTTACAGAAGCTGTAAGCTTTTTATGTAGCTTCATTTCTTCTTTAATTTTTGCTTTACGCGCATCAAGATTAGCAATAATATCCTGCATCTCTTTTTCTTCTTTAAATTGATTTAATTGTTTTATTAGTTGATCAAATGCCTTACTCATCGTTTTTTACCTCTTTTTCTTTAATAATACCTACAGCAAATAGTTCCATTCTTTCTGCCCATTCATACTCAGCCTCGTCGTTTAAATCGAGTGTAGCCAAGAACTTGTCAAACATTTCGCAATTTTCCATTACGCTACCTCCTTGATTTCAAACCACTCTTTAAGCTCGGTTTCAGTATCGCAAATATCGCCATCTTCCATTAAGTAAGAAGCTTTGTAAGCTTTACGATCGTTAGTCCAAGTCTCAGTTTTTTCTAAGATTTCTTTTCTCATCCAACCATCTTCACGGTTATCAGTGATTCTCATAAAGTTAACTTTACCATCAACAATATGAAATTCAGTAGGAGCATTTACTCCACCATCAACTTTTAGACGTTGACCAATTACTGAAACATCAAGAATATATTCCTCACAGCCACCATTTGATTTTAGCAAATCAGTAGTGATATAAGGCTTAGCTTGCGCAACAATTGTAGCAACTTGATTTTGTTCAAGCTCACCACAGTTATTCATGACATAAGTGTTACCACCTTTAAACTTCATGTAAGGGTTTTCTCGTGTACCATAGTTTTCTAGGTACTGTGTATTGATTACTAATTTATTCATTACGCAACCTCCATGATAGAGATTGGGCAGTTATATTGTCTGCCATCGATTTCCACAACCGCTTTTGTACGATTGAGTTTTACGATAGTTCCAGTTAATCTTCCTTTTTTGGAAGAGATGTTTACTGTTTGACCAGTAGAAAATACTGCTTTTTTAGCAGCGACGATTGATGCTCTAAGAGACTTTTGTTTTGCTCTTACAACTTCAATGATTACATTTAAATCTTCCATTTGGTCGATTTGATTGATAGCATTTATTGCTTTTTTCATAATTTACTCCTTATCCTGAATTATATGTATATTATACCATAGTTTGGCGCAAATGTAAAGGATTATTTTCACTTTTTGTGAAAATAATTGACACTCTTAACACCTTTCCGCTCAAGTGTTGTCTCCGTCCCTGTATTCTACGTCATGTTTTTGAAACATTTTGTCTGCTTTTCTCTGAAGAGATCTTTCAAGCTGAGAATCAAACCATTTTCTAAACCATTGTCTAAGTTTACCCATTAAAATGCTCCTGGTGCTACTTGTAAACATGGGATGCCTTCTGCTCTCCACATGCTAACAACTTGATCTCTGTCATCGAAAACCATATCAGGTTTCCAATCAGCTTTGATTAACTCAGCTAAGACTCTTGCTTTAAACTCATGATCTGGCTCGTAACTATCGTCTGGTCTCATAAAAAGAAAGTCCCAAAATTGACCGCATGTTGCAGCTAACTGTTTTTCAGTTATGTCTCTTTGTCTTTCTTTTCTTGCTGATACAACGACGATTGAATGACCTGCATCTTTCATGCATTCAGCTATCTCAAAGATATGCTCGTTTCTAGTGTCATCGACTGTAGCAGCTTCAAATGCTGGCCAATCGACTTGTTGACTTCCATCAACAAATTTTCTTCTGTGTTCGACGTCCATTAAGGTTCCGTCGACATCAAATATAATTTTCATTACGATACTCCTAAAATTTTTAATATTACTGGCAATGCAAATAAAGCCAACCCTTGTATGAAACCCCAATCCATTATGAAGCCTCCTTTAATTGTGTTTTGATTTTTCCAGCGAATTGCCATCCGTTAAGATCACCGCCAGATTCAATACCAAAATCGTTCATATTAACTACTAATTTGTAGTACTTAGGTCCGTCCATAAAGTCGAATCTTTCGCCTCTTTTGTAAACGGCTCTGAACCAGTATTTGTTGTATTGTCCTTGAACTGGAACCAAATCATATCCTAATTTGTTTCTGAAGTAAGTAACGATTTTATTAGCAGAGTAGTAACCTTTTCTGCCTTCCTTAGTTTTGCCTATAATGTTGTAAGCCATAAATTATCTCCTTATCTTTTAATCTATACTTACTATTATACACTAGTTGGGAGCAAATGTAAAGGTTTATTTCACCTAAAGGTGAAAATAATTAGCACTCTTATCACCTTTGGGTTGTGACTATAGTGTTGTTACAGAAATATCAACACTTTTATGCTAAGTTTTTTTATTTTATTTTATTTTTGACGTGAATATTATTCAGTACAACAAGACCTAATACCATATTTAGCTCTTTTAAGAATTGTGGGTCCTTGTAATTAATATAGGCTGGATCAATATAATAATTTGTTATACTTTTATATATAATTAAATTTGAAAGAGAAGGCCTATCTCCAAGTAATGGATTTAGTTCCATAATTTTATTACTTGATTTTAGGCCATCATATGTGGTATATACATCTAATATATTAAGTGCATACCAAACATATATGTCGATTTTATCCTGTTCGTATAGGTGAATATATGGTAACTTCTTCTGACTTTCCTTTAACTTTAATCCTATCAACTTCTGTGAATGCTCCATCCGGACATTGTCTATATGTTTCTGGGCCCAACAACACTCGTACCCCATCGTAATTGCGAGTTTGTCCTTCGAGTCTAGCCCCAAGGTTGACGGCATCTCCAATAACGGAATAGTCAAACCGCTCTTCGGATCCCATGTTTCCAACGATGCAAGTGCCTGTGTTGATACCAATACCAATATCAATCCTAGGTAAACCTTGTTCTTCAAGTTCTTTAATAAGTATATCAGCTGCATCACATATCTCCTTTGATGTTTGTACTGCTTTGATTGCATGATCTTCACATGGTAATGGCGCGTTCCAGAATGCCATAATGCAATCACCCATGAATTTATCTATTGTTCCTCCATTCTTTAAAACAATCTTTGTCATGGTATCTAAATAATTATTTATAAGAACTACAAGACCTTCTGGGTCGTCATTATTTTTATAGTGTTCTGATATTGGAGTAAATCCACAGATATCCATAAACATAAAAGTCATATCTTTTCTTTCTCCACCAAGCTTAAGTAATGATGGGTCTTCTTGTAGTTGCTTAACAAGATCAGGAGATACATATGTACCAAACTGTTTCTTTATTTGCTGTCTTAGAACAAATTGTTTGTAAAAGTTATTGAAACTCGATGAGGTGAGTAAAAGTATATATATTATAAGAGAAGCTGATAAATCGAGGAGTATAGAAAATTCGTACCAGGCGTAGTAAACAGCGTAGCACACAGCAGCAGCGGAACCGACGAAGAGTGCAAGTCCGGTCCAGATCGGTAAATAGTAGACAGCAAGGACTATCAGCAGACTCCCAATCAGAATCATTCCTAACTCAGCAGCATATGTCCATTGAGGACGAGATATTGGAGAATCAGATATTATCGTCTGAAGAGCGTTCGCCTGTAATTGATGAGGATATAGAAGTCCAGATGGAGTTGTAATCTGAGGTGCTATACCTTTAGCTGTTACTCCTATTATAACTGTCTTTCCTTTTAAATCTGGTAAAGGCTTTCCATAATCATAGCTATCAAAATGTGTATTCCACTTTAACCAGATACTTCCTCTCTCATCAGTAGGTATAATAAACGGTCTCAATATAATAGATTCTATACCTGATTCATTTAATTTAACTGTATATGATTTCTTATTCTGTAATGCTCGTACAGTTTCAAGAGCAAAAGATGGATATACATTACCATTGACTTGCGACATTAATGGTATTCTTCTTGTCTGATTATCTACTTCTGGAGCACCATTTAATAATCCTACTCCCCATGAATGTTTCTCTAATTCTTCTATATTAGTAACTAATCCTTTATATCGATAAGTAAGATCTAGTATATCACCTGAATAACCAAATGTTGCATACCCTACATAAGGTGCTTTAGAACTTCTTCCATTCTCATCTGCATCTTGTGCAAGTATTATTCCATTACCATTAATCCAAGAAGCAAAAACTTCATCTCCACCGAACCTGTCGGCCTCTGGAAACATAATAGTGAACCCTATCATACCAGCATTTGCTTTTCTCAGATCAGAAATCACTGCTGCGTGATTCTGACGTGGCCAAGGGTATTGACCATAAGCTTCGAGTGAAGACTCGGATATATTCAACAACACTATATCGTTCGAATGTTCAACTGGGATTGATTGTATTACTTGGTCAAATATATTTAGACGAAGTTGTTCAACTAACTGAGGATCAGATACTCTTACACCTAAAAGTGTTATACCCAATAAAATTGTTGTCCAAATGCTTGTTAAATATTTCATAAAGTGTTATACTGTGTTATACTTTTAGTTAAATCCGATAGAAACTCCACATCCACATGATGCAGTTTCCTTTGGGTTTATTATTTTAAATGTTTCGTTTAGCCCAAGAGTGATATAATCTAACGTGGCATCGGATAAAAAAGGCAATGATTCATTGTCAATAATGATGCTGAATGAACCGTAGTCGAACACATGATCTTCGGTATGTATTGCGGATTCATAATCAAATATATATTCATACCCAGCACACCCGCCACCAGTGATACCAATGCGAATGGTATTATTTTCGTCTTGAGTTTTTTCAATAAGTTTCTCAATTGCTGCATTAGTTATTTTCATTTCTTTTTTCTTCCCAATCTTCGATTGCTTTTCTTATACTATCTTCTGCTAATACAGAACAATGTAGTTTTATCGCTGGAAGATTTAGTGCTTCTGCAATATCTTTATCCTTTATTTGTTTGGCTTCTTCTATTGTATTACCTTTTAACATTTCTACAAACATTGTAGAACTTGCAATTGCTGAACCACAGCCATAAGTTTTAAATTTAACATCTACAATTCTATCATTACCTGGATCAATTTTTAATTGTAGTTTCATAACATCTCCACATGCTGGAGCTCCAGTCATTCCTGTTGCAACTGTAGGATCATTAGGATCAAATCGACCAACTGAAAATTGCTGTGGACTATTTAAAACTCCTTCGAATCTTTCTATTACTTCTTTTGAATATGCCATTAGCTAAATTTCTTTTGTATTTTTTTGTACATATAATATATAGATAGTCCGTAGAATGCTAATACTGACATTGATATACCTATGTAGATTA